>SAMEA104315433__coassemble_141_pt1 | contig 38619 bp, 30 predicted proteins | sample SAMEA104315433__metabat2_high_PE_016 | metagenome-assembled genome bin SAMEA104315433 (sample SAMEA104315433) | gut metagenome | biome: Monkey gut; feature: monkey-associated habitat; material: faeces | place: China | collected 2013
ATGGAAGGATGTACCACATACATCTCAAGAAAGGCGACATCGGACGCTATGTAATTTTACCAGGTGATCCTGGTCGAGTACCTCTTATTGCAAAACATTTGCAGGGTGCAAAAGAAATTGCATATAATCGCGAGTTTTGTACCTATGTTGGAATGCTTGGTGATAAGAAAGTGGCTGTTACTAGCACAGGAATAGGCGGAGCATCGGCATCAATTGCTATGGAAGAACTTATAAAATGCGGAGCCGATACATTTATTCGGATTGGAACTGCAGGCGGAATTCGAGAAGATGTGATCGGTGGCGATGTTGTTATAGCAACAGGTGCAGTTAGAGCCGAAGGTACAAGCAAAGAATATGCCCCTATAGAGTATCCGGCAGTTAGTGACTTTGAGGTGAGCCAGGCTCTTCTCAATGCTACAAAAAAACTATCTCTTCGCTCACACATCGGTGTTGTTCAGTGCAAAGATTCTTTCTATGGTCAACACGAGCCTGACAATATGCCAGTATCGTACGAGCTCAACAACAAATGGGAAGCCTATAAGAAGTTAGGCTGTCTTGCAAGCGAAATGGAGAGTGCTGCTCTTTTTATCGTTGCACTTGCTCGCGGTGTAAGAATGGGTTCAGTTTTCTCAATCGTAGGCAATCAAGAGCGAGCCAAAAAAGGTCTTTCAAATCCGCAAGTTCATAATACTGACGATGCAATACGAGTTGCAATAGAAGCGATTAAGAGCCTATAAATAACAATTATAAATGTTTCTTTAAAGAAAAAAGCAAAGCACACCGTTTGAGGTCGAGTGTGCTTTTTTTTGGCTAACCTTGCGGTAGCGATTACGGTGATTGCAAACCACCTTATTTGAACTTATGTGGGTGTAAATGCATATTTAGGAGTGAAATTGGATGCATAAATGATCAGGTGTGGATGTTTGTTATGAAATTTGGACTACGATAGTGAAAAACAAAAAGTTTTGTTGAGTAGCAAAAAAAATTTTCTTGACTAATACTTGTTGTTTGATTATAATAATAACAAATAAACAAAACTTTATCATAGGAAGTTTGTCGATTAGAAGGTGATAGTAGGGATAAGAAAGAATATGAAGTAGGTAGTAGGTTTTATTTTTACTTTGCCACTGGTTTAGAGTAGAATAAAAAATCGTATGAGTTATATTTGGGGGAGGGCAGAGTAAGAACTTTAAATGAAAATTTTACATAGTATATAGTGGGTTGGATACGGATAAGAATGTATAGAGTTTTTTGTATGAACTTGGAATTATATGACAAAAAATATTTATATAGCATAAAATTATAAAAGGAGCAAAAGATTATGAAAAAACGAAGTAATTTATTATTAGCTGATACATCGGCACAGACTGTTGACGGAAGAATTGTAAATATAGCACAGGAGTTTGTCTCTTCGTTGGCTCTAATGCAAGCACTCCCTTGGAGGCAGGCATCCGATTACAAAGAAGATGTCGTTGTGTTTGAGAACAAACCTAGCAAGTGGGATCCTAGCATTCTTACAAATTTTAACAATAAGAAGAGGTGTAACTTTTACAAAGAGACCACTCGTATGGGTACCTTTGAAGATGCCGTTCAGTTTAACAAAAAGATAATGGACACAATCGCAAATCCAGATCTCTATATGAATCGAATGATTAAGGCGATGAACGAGAAAATGGGTAGGTACATAGAGTTCGCATTGCTTAACATTTCGGACAAGGATAATCCAGATGCACCAGATGGTTTGTTTCCAAAGTATGATGTGATTACAGATATTGAGGGCAATGTACTCACAAAAGACGGAACAATTGCTTCCACAAATGCTGCACCGACTCCATATGTATGTTTGGATGCTCTAGGTGGTAAAGACGATCACAGAAGCGGTGCATTGTCAAGTATTCTTGTGGCTTACTTGGATCCGACCGACGGCTTGTCGCTCATCTATCCTAGAGACTCAAAGTCAATTGGCATTACATACCATGCTCCAGAGCCATACACATTTAGGACACAGCCAGACGGCTCGGAGTTGATGTCTACTTTTGCATCGGTTGAAGCAAGGCTTGGAATATCACTTAACAATTCACTTGCTTGTACTCGTATTGCGAATGTTGACCCAGGGAGTGAGACTTCGTTGAAGACAGCAATGAACCTTTTGTTTGACGCATACGAAAGAATGGATGCGAAGATGAAAGCAAGAGTGCATATATTCACAACTCCAAAGGTGATAAGTGCAATGCGAAAGTTAGAGTGTCCCAACATCAATAAAATGCAGGTGATTAAAGTTAAAGATCAAGAAGGTACAAGTAATGATATTTTTACTGCTTGTCATTCTATGCTTTCGACAGAAGAGAGAGTAAAAGCAGGAGATTAAACTGTTTGAATATTTGTTCGACAAGCCTATCCTACATTAACTCTATTGAAGTCAGAACAATAGATTTCAAGCAAATCTTCTTTTGATGAAATGAAAGACCTTAAACTAGGTTTATTGTTATAAATAAACTCTAAGGATTTCGCCTTTTCCTCGTCAGTAGATAGATGTACTTTTCTGTGGCAAGTGGGGCAAAGTGCGATTGTGTTGTCTGTAGAATCAAGGGGTGATGTAAAACTTGTTTGAAGCGATAATGGAATTATATGGTGGACTTCTACAAAATTATTAAGGGCACGAGTAGGGAATGTTGTATGATTTTCGTTTAAAAAGCATTTTTGCTTTGAATGAGCAATTGTTTGTTTTATGATATCTACACTTCGATTGATTTTGCTTATGTTATTTCGCTTCTTTATTTCATCGTTTTCGTCGTTGTAAAACATTTCGTCATAAGACATTGTTCCTAAGATGCTTTTGAGTAGATTTCTCTTCTCATCAGTTAATGAAATGTTTTTAGTGCCTTTATCAATATGTAGGATGTTCCATTTTGCAAGGTAACTGATTACCCAACTTATCCATTTATTATTGCCACCAAATTTCTCGCCTCTCAAATATGCTGATGAATAATCTTCATATAAATCTGTTATATCGGATGGTTTTTGTATATAGTTTATACGATTGCAAAAGAAATCTTCGTTAATTTCTTTATAATCATCGAGAAATAGTTTGAAAATTATGCGAAAAGGGAATAAGTGTAAGTCGACTTTTGGTGTTGCTGAGTTTGGGTATTTTACTTTTAAGAGTTGTAATAAATACATATCCTTCGCTTTGTCGTAATCTTCTTGTTCTACATATTGAAGGAAGCTTCTTCCATCGATAGATAAGTTTAATATATCATTTTTGCTTCTACGAATTAGACCTGCAAATTCGAGAGGACGATAAAAATGGGCAATAGTTGAATTATTTTTAGTATGCGAAAATTCTCTATTTAAGTAGCCCCATATTTCATTTTCAAAATCCTTTTTAGAGACATTTCCTTTATTTTTTATAAATTCTAATACTCCAATGCTTCTTTGTGATACATAACTTGTTTTCCAATCTTTCAGATCACTATCAAATGGATTTGCATTTCCAGGTACTTGCCAATGCTTATTGTCCATCATTTCTCCTTTGGCATTGTTGATATCATTGATGCTGCAAATTTTGGAGGAAATGCCTCGCCAATAACCATCCGTATCAGATTATCTGAAGCCCAAGAGGGAATATCCCAATTGTCAGGCATTCCAGAGAGACGAAGTAATTCTAAAATCGTTAAAACTCTCGCATCGGAATAAGTTCCATCCATCAATTTCCTGCCTGGATGGACATTGTTTTGGGAAGAAATTCCACCATTGCACATAGTTATTGTAGGAGCGGGTTCGTCCCATTCAATTCTTTTGTATGTCGTATTATATCCTTTTATTCTTCTGCCATCTTTTTGTGGATAATAGACATCATTTAGTAGGGCAGTTTTTCCTGTTGGAGTATGTTTCATCCATAAAATGTGATCAGCATTATGTTTTTTTGCATTGTGATATTTAATATTAGAACTCTCGCCTGATTCTAGAGATGGTAGGGTACCGATAGCATCGCGTACAGTAACTCGTTTTTGTGGGCTAGGAAATTCCCATTTGTTGAATTTTGAGATTAATATTATTGCTCGTTTTCTATGTTGTGGAGTACCAAAATCTGCTGCATCTTTTACATTATAATTTATAAAGTAGCCAAGCTTTGTTAATGATTTTATGTAATCGATTATTTTAATTTTTTTGCCATCTACATATATTGAAAAATGCAAAATGCCAGGTACATTTTCAATTAATATATTATCTGGTTTTGTTTGTTTTATAAATTCAATAACAGATATAATCAATTTGTTTCTTACATCATTTTCATCCATTTTGCCTGCTTGACTCATTCCTTGGCATGGTGGTGTTGCAAGCAAAAACGAGCATCCATATTGTTTGTATTTGTTTACAATAGTATTAAATATATCGCTGTCTGTTATATCGCCGATTACCATATCTTTGTTTGGATATATATGTTTATAGAACAAAGCACGCTTTTCGACAAGTTCATTTGCTAATACAATATTTATACCTACATCTTTTAAATATAGTTCATCTATTCCGACATTACTGAAAAGAGAACAACCTTTGATTTGAGTTTGAACAGACATTAAACTCATTATACAAATTAATTTGTTAAAAGTCTAGAATTTTTCGCCTATTAACAAACATTTAATCATTATTGCTATTAATTACCTATTAGGAACGATTGCTATTAAGACCACAGTTCACACTTTCGAAAAGTTTCCCCAAAACCCTTGACTTTTGAAAAATTTTTAGTATTATTAATAATGGTTGGTTTCTCTGATTGTAAATTAAACATCGGAGGTGACATATGAATAACAATAATAATTACTATCAAAATAACGAAGAGCAGCAGAACCCTCTTTCTAGGTTTTGCAGAAATCTAACAGAAGAAGCACGAAAAGGTAAACTCGACCCTGTCATCGGCAGAAACGATGAAATTAGGAGGGTGATCGAAGTTCTCTCAAGGCGTACGAAGAACAATCCTGTGCTGATTGGTGAGCCAGGTGTTGGTAAAACCGCAGTTGTTGAAGGTTTGTCGCTACGAATAGCATCAGGCGATGTGAGTGATTCCCTTAAGGGCAAGGAGATTATGGCTCTCGATATGGGCTCGCTTATTGCTGGCGCAAAGTATCAGGGCGAGTTTGAAGAGCGACTCAAAGGTGTGATTAATGCCATTTCTGTATCGGATGGCAAAATCATCTTGTTCATCGATGAACTACACACTATTGTTGGTGCTGGAGCTACAGGCTCTGGAGGTCAAGGTGCAAGCGATTTGTTAAAGCCTGCTCTTGCTCGTGGCACACTACATGCGATAGGTGCAACCACTCTTGATGAATATCGTAAGTATATAGAAAAGGACAAGGCACTTGAACGTCGCTTCCAGCCTGTGTATACTTCGGAGCCTTCTACCGAAGATACAATAGCAATACTTCGCGGACTTAAAGAGAAGTATGAGGTTCATCATGGTGTTAGAATTACGGATGAGGCTATAATAGCAGCCGTTACTCTGTCAGAGCGATATATCACCAATAGGTTCTTGCCAGATAAGGCGATTGACTTGGTTGATGAAGCGGCGAGTAAACTCAAGATCGAACTTGAAAGCCAGCCATCTAGCCTTGATGCTGCTGAGCGAAAACTCTTGTTGCTATCAATAGAAAAGCAGGCTCTTCAAAAAGAAAAAGACGAAAAGTCTGCAGAGAAACTCGAGAAGTTGAACAAGGAAATCGATGAGAGTACCAAAAAGCGCGACGAATTAAAAAACCGCTGGCTTAAGGAAAAAGAGGTCGTCTCTGAAATCCAGAAGGCAAAGAAAGAACTTGACGAGTTGAAAACCGCCGAGAATATAGCAATGCGCGACGGAAAGTTATCCGATGCAGCCGAAATCAAGTATGCCAAGATTCCTGAGGCCGAAAATACTCTCAAAACTCTAACCGAGCAGATGAAGAAAGATGGCAACGATTCTATTCTTCGCGAAGAAGTTAGAGAAGACGATATTGCCGCGGTTGTTGCAGAATGGACAGGCATCCCAATCTCGAAAATGCTTTCCTCTGAAAAGGAAAAATACATAAAGCTCGAGGAGATTCTAAAGCAATCCGTAGTTGGGCAAGACGAAGCGATTAAGAGTGTTGCAAATGCTATTAGGCGAAACAAGGCTGGCATTAGCGATGGAAATAGACCTATGGGTACATTCTTGTTCCTAGGTCCAACTGGTGTGGGTAAAACCTACCTTGCCGAGACTCTTGCAGAATTCTTGTTCAATACGAAAAAGGCACTTACCGTAATCGATATGAGCGAGTATATGGAAAAGCACTCGGTTTCGCGTCTTATCGGTGCTCCTCCTGGATATGTGGGGTATGAGGAAGGCGGACAGCTTACAGAAGTTGTAAGACGTCGTCCATACTCTGTAATACTGTTTGACGAAATTGAAAAGGCTCATAGCGATGTGTTTAATCTGTTCTTGCAGCTTTTCGATGAGGGACGTCTTACGGATGGGCAGGGTAGAACTGTGGATTTCACAAATACCATTATAATTATGACGAGTAACCTTGGTAGTAGTGAAATTCTTGAGGCTAAAACGAACGAAGAAGCAAAATCGGCTGCTCTTGAGCGAGTGGTTGAGGCTTTCAAGCCAGAGTTTATCAACCGTATCGACTCAATCGTGGTGTTCAACCGCCTAGGCGAAAAGGAACTCAAGAATATTGTGAACTTGCAGCTTGAGAAACTCAAAGGTCGTCTTTTGCAAAAAGGCATTGAGGTAACCTTTGATAAGAGCGTGGTTGACACAGTGTTTAAAGAGGGGGCGGATGAGCAGTATGGGGCTCGTCCGATTAAGCGAACCATACAGAATCTCGTCGAAAATCCACTTGCAAGTAGCATCGTGAGCGATGAAATTATGGACGGAGACAAAGTAAAACTGTCCATGAAAGATGGAAAATTAAAAATTGATCATATAAAGTAGAGTTTCTACTTTCAACCTTGCCGTTATATATTTATATATAACGGCATTTCTTATTTATGGCGGTTCTGAAAATAAAAATACGAAAATTTTATGAAAATTTTAAGAAAAACTCTTGCATATTTTGGGAAAAATATGTTATTATTGAGGTATGCTTGATAAAGCAACTAGTTTTATGTGAACAAAAGTTGTAAAAGGGCAAATATAACAACATAGGAGGGTACAATGAAAAAAGAAAGCACAGAGCTTTTTAAACAAAATCTGATATTCTTGCTTAAGCGAGAGCATATGAATTATTCAGATTGTGACAGAATCCTAGGTAAAACTTCATTTGGTTATACCGCAAGGCTTGTGTCTCCAACAAGTAAGTCAATTCCGACTAAAGAGGTGTTTGACAGGATTTTGATGAACTTTGGAGTAACACGAAATGTGATGATGAAAGAGGATGTATCGAAAATGAGCAGGGATGTGCTTAACTCATACATCTGTATGGATGAACTTGAACTTATAACAAAGGATCCAACTTATGAATCTCCATTTATAAAAGCGAAGAGAATTAATTGGAAAACACAAGCAGAGTTTAGATGCGGAATTATAGATCAGGTATCACAAGGATTTTCTGGAGAACTGCCAGATGAATATACATGGTTGGATCATGTAAAAAAAGGATACTTTGCCTTGATTGGAAATAATTATCTTATTCGCCCATTAATAGGGGTTGAAGAGATTATTTATGGGAATAAAAGATTACAAATAGACAAATCGACTTTAAAAGGAGGTCTAATTATGTCAGATGAAAAATATAGTGTCGTAGGAGTATACGATTCTTCTATAGAGCAGAATCCTATTCTCGACGAGAAGTTTGATGAACTTGAGCGACAAATTGAAAACTCAATCTCTTTGAGAGAGATTCACAATTCGATTGCGCGAAAGCAAAAAGAAGAGAAAAAGCTTGATGCTGAACCTGAAGGGAATGCAGTAAAAAAGGAGGAAAATATGACAAGCAATTCTGTACTGAGTACAAGTGGTAGTGATTCTAGTTCATCTACATCGGAAAATGATGACTTTGATGAGATCTTTTTCCCAGATGATGATTACAACTACGGATTATTGGAGACAGGGTATTTTGCAGAATACCTTCGAAAAATTGGTGTCCGTTTAGAGACTAAAAAGCAAAAAAGGCGATTTTATGACACAAAAGATCTTAAAGATACTGAAGATTATGTCGTGTTTGTAAATCGAATGAATGCACCAGATGCCGTAAAAAGCGAGATCTGTGATAGGATTATCAAGAAGAGTATTAAACCAGAGTGGTTTGAAGCAGTTAGGCTGATGCCATATGGCAAAGAAGTTAATACTGATATTGATTTGATCAAGGCCAAAAAGATGATCGATGATAGTCACTACGGTATGGAAAATGTGAAGTCGCAAATCATACAACTTCTTGCGGTGATGAAGAGTACTGGGAAGAATCCAGGGCGTATTCTCTGCTTGGATGGTCCTCCAGGAGTTGGTAAAACGTCAATCGCAAAGGCTATAGCAAAAGCTATGGGCAGAGAGTTTGTGTCTATTTCAGGGCCAAGTCTCGATGAAGGCATTGATGTTGTTGGCGATAGGGAGTCCTATAAGAGTGCAGGCCCTGGCAGAATTGCAAAGGCTTTGATGGCAGCTGGTACACAAAATCCTGTTATTCTTATTGATGAGATCGATAAGATCAAGCCAAATGATTCATACAGATCGCCCGCTCCTGCTTTGCACGAGGTGTTAGATCCAGAACAAAATGCTTTCTTTAGAGATGTGTATCTAAATATGCCTATCGACTTGTCGAAAGTGTTGTTCATACTAACATCCAATGATCAAGATGCAATTATTCCATCTCTTAAGGATAGAATGCAGATCGTCTCACTTCCTGGGTATACTGTCGATGAGAAATTCAAGATTGCAAAGCAATATACAGTGCCAAAGGTGGCAAAAGCTGTAGGTTTTGGCTCTTCCGTCTTTTTGGTTGATGATGCAGCTATTGAATTTATAGTAAATGGTTATGCACCAGAGGCTGGGGTGAGAGAACTTGAGCGTTGTCTCTTTAACATCGCAAGTAAGCATATAACTGAGTGTGAACTCAAAAACTCTTATATTACAGACTTAACTGTGAGAAAGGATGATGTAGAAAAGTATTTAGGTCTTGCAAAGTATAGCTCTAAAGAAATGAATACGAATCTACAAGTAGGCAATGCTATAGGTTTGTCTGTTTCGAGTTTAACTGGTGGTGAAGCTTTAAAGGTTGAAGTTATAACCTGTCATGGTAAAGGGGAGTTGCATTGTACTGGAAATCTCAAGGATGTAATCCAAGAGAGTGCTTCGGTTGCATTCACTTATATAAAGAAGAAGTTTGAAAACAACGAAAGATACGACGACTTCTTTAATAAGCACGACTTCCATCTTCACATTCCAGGTGGAGCAATACCAAAGGATGGACCAAGCGCAGGAATTACTTTTGCAACCGCCTTCTATTCTTTGTTTGTGGAGCAACCACCAGTTTCTGGGCTTGCTATGACAGGGGAGATAGATCTCAATGGCGATGTCTTACGAATAGGTGGAGTGAAAGCAAAGCTTCTTGGTGCAATAGCTGCTGGTATGACAAAGGTTATTTTGCCACTAGAAAATGCAAAAGATCTTCAGGATATACCGTATGATGTTAAAAGCAAACTTGAGATACATTGTGTTTCTAGTGCGGATGAAGTCTTTGCTATTGCTTTCGATAACGATGCAGAGGAGAATTCTTACTTTGATGATTACGGTAGGGTTTTTTAAGGAAAGCCTTTAAAAGGGAGGAAAAAAGGAGGCCTAAAAGGAGGTCAGGGCAGTTGCTTTTACGGTGGCTGTCCTTTGTTGCCTTTTGTCAAGAATAATTCCCAAAAACTTCTTGACAAAATGTAAAGAATATAATATAATATTTTATATTATAAATCAAGTATTAATAAAAGAGGCATCTCGGTAGAAGTGACAATCTAGCCCCCGACGGAGATCTTGATGGATTTCGCGAAGTTGAAGCACAAAAGCAAACGACGGTCATACTTTGTGTATTACCTAGTGCTTTTGTGCTGACTTCACGAAAGGCGCAAGAGATCCTAGGGATTATCGTGATAAGTAAGGAGAATAAGATGATAAAAGAAGAAGAAATCACAATGGCAGTAAAAATCCCATTTGATGAAGAACGAGTAAAGCGAGAAAAAGTCTACGATTTAGACAAGATGAAAAACAGATTGAATCTGTTGTTTCTAAATGCTCACTTGAATATACAAGTGCCAGGATATATGTTTACAAATAATCGTGGACAGTCTAAAGAGAATGCCGCACCTGATATGTGGGGTACGATAGGGTATCTAAAATACTGTAAATGGTTTATGAAGAGCATAAGAGATGTACAAGTTTATATTGGTGGATATGCTGATTTAATGATAAATAACTATGAGAGTCTGATAGTAGCAATGAAATCCAATGGTACATTTTATGATATGGATAAATATTGGTGGCCAAATGAGTCGTAGTAAAGCAAACAAAGAAATGTACTGGGCTGTTATGTTTGATCTGTCGTGTGAGAGATTAAGGGAATTACATCCATCACATAATGACACTACAGCATATTACGAATTGGGTGCATTCTTTCACAGAAATGGGTTTAAACATCAGCAAGGGTCCGCATATACTACTATATATCAAATGCAAGAAATTAAAGTATATGATATATTAGATAGATTATATAAAACATTCCCTTGGATATATCTCTGTTCAAAGGATATTCGCCTTACAGGATTTGAAAACGTTGTAAAGGCAAATATTAGAGAACATTTTAGAAGGATGCACGACCATGATATGGAAACTGCTGGCTGTAATATGGATTACATAAATATGCATAGTGAAGATTATGATATAAGTACGCAAAAAGAAGAAGAGCTTGATATAGTCGAAGAAGAGGTGAATAGGAAACAAACTCTTAAAGAAGCACTTATGGGCCGAGTTTTAAAGAGAAAAGAAGTTACAGAAAAAGAACAAAAGAAAGAAACTTCGGAGTGGAAGTTGATTTTATAACAAGGAGACAAAAAAGATGATTAACGAAACAGAAATCACAATGGCAGTAAAAATCCCATTTGACGAAGAACGAGTAAAGAGAGAAAAAGTCTACGATTTAGACAAGATGAAAAACAGATTGAATCTGTTGTTCCTAAATGCCCACTTGAATATACAAGTGCCAGGCTATATGTTTACAAATAATCGCGGACAGTCTAAAGAGAAAGCCGCACCTGATATGTGGGCTACGATAGGGTATCTTCAAAGATGCCGTTGGTTGATGAAAAGTGCAATAGATATGCAAGTTTTTATTGGTGGTTATGAGGATTTAAGAATAAATAATTATGAAAGTGTCTTCGAATCTATGAAAAGAGTTGGTGCTTTTTATGATATAGAAAACTATTGGTGGCCAAATGAGTCGTAATGAAGCAAATAAGAGAATGTACTGGGCTGTTATGTTTGATCTGTCGTGTGAGAGATTAAGAGAATTGCATCCATCTCATAACGACACTACAGCATATTATGAATTGGGTGCATTCTTTCATAGGAATGGATTTAATCATCAGCAAGGATCTGTTTATACGACAAAGTTTAAAGCGAAAGAAACAGATGTATATAATATTATGAATATATTGTATAGAGAATTTCCTTGGATATACCACTGCTCAAAAGACGTTCGCCTTACAGGATTTGAAAATGTTGTAAAGTCAAATATTAGAGAACATTTTAGAAAGATGCACGACCACGATATGGAAACTGCTGGCTGTGATATTGATTACATAAATATGCATAGTGAAGATTATAATACAAGTACACGAAAAGAAGAAGAACTTGATATAGTCGAAGAAGAGATGAAGAGGAAACAAACTCTTAAAGAAGCACTTATGGGTCGAGTTTTAAAGCGAAAGGAAGTTACAGAAAAAGAGCAAAAGAAAGAAACTGCGGAGTGGAAGTTGATTTTATAACAAGGAGACAAAAAATGATCAACGAAGAAGAAATCACAATGGCAGTAAAAATCCCATTTGACGAAGAACGAGTAAAGCGAGAAAAAGTCTACGATTTAGACAAGATGAAAAACAGATTGAATCTGTTGTTCCTAAATGCCCACTTGAATATACAAGTGCCAGGCTATATGTTCACAAACAATCGCGGACAATCTAAAGAAGAAGCCGCCTCTGATATGTGGGCTACGATAGGGTATCTTAAGCGCTGTCGCTGGCTTATGAAAAGTGCAATTGATATGCAAGTATTTGTTGGGGGGTATGAAGACTTGAAGGCAAATAATTACGAAAGTATATTTGAATCTATGAAAAGGATTGGCTCTTTCTATGATAGAGACAAGTATTGGTGGCCAAATGAGTCGTAATGAAGCAAATAAGAAAATGTACTGGGCTGTTATGTTTGATCTGTCTTGTGAGAAATTAAGAGAATTGCATCCAGCTCATAATGATACCACCGCATATTATGAATTGGGTGCATTCTTTCATAGAAATGGATTTAAACATCAACAAGGATCAGTTTATACAACACGGATTAAAGTTACTGCAAGTGATGTGTATGGTGTTATGGATAAATTGTATGAAGCTTTTCCTTGGATATACCCTTGCTCAAAAGACATTCGCCTTACAGGATTTGAAAATGTTGTAAAGGCAAATATTAGAGAACATTTTAGAAGGATGCACGACCACGATATGGAAACTGCTGGCTGTAATATGGATTACATAAATATGCATAGTGAAGATTATGATATAAGTACGCAAAAAGAAGAAGAGCTTGATATAGTCGAAGAAGAGGTGAAGAGGAAACAAACTCTTAAAGAAGCACTTATGGGTCGAGTTTTAAAGCGAAAGGAAGTTACAGAAAAAGAGCAAAAGAAAGAAACTGCGGAGTGGAAGTTGATTTTGTGAAGAATATACATATGCACCATTTCCCCTCATTTCACTCTAGAAAAAAAATCCCTTTCTTGTTATAATAAAAGCATGTTAAATGCGATAGAGAAAAAGCAAAGTCTTGGCCAGTATTTTACAACTCTTAACTCTTGGTGTACGGATGAAGTTAGAGAATTTATCCTTTCGTCTCCTTGCACAGTCGCATTTGATCCATTTGCTGGTAAAGGAGACTTGCTTGCCTTCTCTCGTATGCTTGGCTTTAAGAAAACAGTTGGGCTTGATATTGATAAATCCTTAAGTTTTGAGGTAAATGATTCTTTAGTTTCGATTCCGCATATCGATAATGCCATAATTATTACGAATCCGCCGTATTTGGCTAAACAATCTGCTACTCGTAAACACTTGCCATCAGAAAAGTATTTTAACACAACGACTTATGATGATTTGTATTTGTTGGCTCTTGATAAAATACTAGAAGCCTGTCGACATGTAGTTGCCATAGTTCCAGAAAGTTTTATTAATTCTATGTATAAGCACAAGGATTTGCTGTATTCAATAAGCATTCTTGAGGAAAATCCATTTCTTGATACTGAAAATCCCGTGTGTGTGCTTTGTTTTGACAGTGTAAAAAAACCATTGTCTGCTGTTAAGGTATATAAAAACAATAATTATATAAAAAACTTTCAGGAATTGCTTAATTTAAAACTTTTCCCAAAACGAAATGTTGAGATGAGTTTTAACGATCTAAATGGGTGGCTTGCACTCAGAGCTGTTGATAGTACAGATGATAAAAAGGTTATTTCTTTCGGCGAGAAACAAAATTTTCATTATGATTGGAACAGTTGTATAAAAAATACTTCTCGTCATATAACCTTGATTAATATTGATGTTGAAAAGTCTAAGTGGGCAGAGTTTATAAATGAGGCGAATAAAGAAGTGTCTGATCTACGAATAAAGTCCAGCGATGTGATTCTCACTCCATTTAAGGGGAATACAAAAAGTGGACATCGCCGTCGCCGTCTTGATTACACACAAGCTCGGGCAATCCTTGAAAAAACTTATGAAAAGGTGGTTGGATTTTGAAAAATAATATCGAGTTGTTTGAATATAGTCTTTCTCACTATGATGAAGCTTTTGACAATCCAATAAACATGATTAACGATAATGTAGCAAAAGGAACTCTTGTGATTTCTGAAATGTCAGGTGGAAAAAATACTCCACTTATGGAAAGTAATCACGAGTTAGTAGATTTGATAACAACTTACAAAACATTAAAGGCAATTGACAATATTCCTAAAGAACATATAGATAGGGTTGTTCAAAATATAATCTGGATGATTGAAAATGTTGAACATATCAATTACACTGCATTTTGCCAATATTTTCAAGTTTTTGGTTATTCTTGGAGCCGTTATATTCAGAGCGATAGAAATGTTCTTACAAATGTAGAAAAAATACAACTGGTTTTAAAAATACTAGATGCTTATATTGAGTATCGTCACGATTTATATTTTTCTTATGGCTATGGAGATCAGAGCCTACAAGTTATTTCTGACTCTTCTAGTAGTAAGCGACTTGGAAAATCTGGGATAGAAAGAATTGAAGATATTCTAAAAGATTTCAAGGTTTCTAAAAATAGTTATATGCTTCCTGATAAGGGCGATAAAGACAAATTTTTAAAGTTCTTGAAAGATAACAAAATAGCCTTTGAGTTTATGTACACTCATCAGCGGAAAATGCCTGATATGTTATTATTGTTAGGATCTGAAATTTTTATAATTGAGCATAAAGAAATTCGGGGTAGTGGTGGATCTCAAAATCATTCCATAGGTGAACTTATAGATTTTATTAAGCAACAAGAGAGGGCAAAAAATGTTCATTATATTTCTATGCTCCAAGGTGATTTTATGAAAATGAATTTGACGAGTGCCGAGAATGGTAAAGCAACTCCTAAAGTAAAGAAGCAATACGAAGACATAAAAACAGCATTAAAAGAATATGAAAGTAATTACTTTCTAAACGGCAATGGCTTTAGAAAATTATTACAGGATGTGCAGAATTAATTACCATTTTCGTCTTATTGAAAAAAATAAACATTTATTATACACTATAAAAATATGATTACAAAACCTATTCGAACAATTTTATCCTTAGGAAAAAGTGGCGATAAACTCACCGTTCCAGGTTGGATACGCTCTGTACGCGACTCAAAAAATGTTGCCTTTATTGTACTCAATGATGGTAGCAATATCAAAGGCTTGCAGTGTGTGGTTGAAAAAGATAATTTTAAAGATATTCAGGTTCTCTCGTCTTTGAGTGTAGGAGCCGCGGTTGAAATTGCTGGCACACTCAAGCAAAGTATGGGCGAGGGACAAAGTGTTGAGCTCCTTGTTTCATCAATTAAAATCGAGGGACTATCTCCTGAAGATTATCCATTGCAGAAGAAAAGACATACTCTAGAATATTTACGCGAAATCGCCCATCTCAGAGCTCGCACAAATACTATAAGTGCAGTTGAGCGAGTGCGCAGTCGAATGGCATATGCGATTCACACCTTCTTTCAAGAGCGAGGTTTTGTGTATGTTCACACTCCAATAATCACCGCAAGCGACTGTGAAGGGGCGGGCGAGATGTTCCAAGTAACAACTCTCGATTTGAATGCTGTGCCTCGCACCAAAGACGGCAAGGTCGATTACGAACAGGATTTCTTTTCGAAGAAAGCATTTCTTACCGTGTCGGGGCAACTTGAAGGTGAAACTTATGCAACTGCTATGGGCAATATTTACACATTTGGTCCAACCTTTAGGGCAGAGAAGTCAAACACCAAGCGCCACCTTGCGGAATTCTGGATGATTGAGCCTGAAATGGCATTTTGCGACATCAACGATAATATGAAAGTTGCCGAAGATTTCTTGAAATATATCTTTAAAGATGTGCTTGAGCATCAAGAAGAGGATATGGATTTCTTCGATTCATTTGTAGAAAAAGGTGTAAAATCTACTCTGCAGCATGTTGTTGAAAGTCCTTTTGCTCATATGACTTACACCGATGCTATTAAGGTGCTTGAGAAGAACAATAGTAAATTCGAGTTCCCAGTGCATTGGGGAGTTGATATTCAAACCGAGCACGAGCGATTCCTTACAGAAGAAGTTGCAAAGTCTCCAGTCATCGTCACAGACTATCCAAAGGAAATCAAGAGTTTCTATATGAAGGCTAACGATGATGGTAAAACCGTTCGAGGTATGGATGTGCTAGTCCCTCGCCTTGGTGAAATCATAGGCGGAAGCGAGAGAGAGGCGGATTACAACAAGTTGTTGTCCCGGATTCGCGAGCTTGGTCTTGAAGAAAGTGCCTACTCTTGGTATCTTGACTTGCGTAAGTATGGCAGTTGTACTCATTCAGGCTTTGGTCTTGGCTTTGAGCGAGCTATACTTTATGCAACTGGTATGCAGAACATCCGCGATGTGATTCCTTATCCTCGCTATGTTCATAATGCTTCATTTTAACAAGAGTAGTGTTGCTTTTTGAACAAAAATGGGCTGTTTTGTCTAAAAAACGGAAATTTTGTATAATAATATTATGCGATTTAAAAAACTGGTGACATTTACTCTTGTTTTTGCTCTTTTTGCCTTGTCGATGGTAGCCTCTGATTTTGAGGATATTCTTAAGAGGGCAAAAGAGGAGAGTGAGTATTACCAAAATTCAATTTCACTATCTCTAAAGTCGCTTTATAGTGCTGAGCTTTTGAATTATGACAAAGAGCATAAATTCAAGGGCGGGGTTAGAAGTGGCTCTTGGAGTGAGAACTTGACTAATCAGAGCGAGAGTAAGGTTTCGTTCACTCCATATTTTAGTTATGAAAGTAACAACGATAACACGACTACGGTGGAATTAAGCGCTCCGATAAATCTCTATTATATGGATAATCTTATCAGCACGGACAGCACATATTCACCGTCTCTTTCAATCTCGCAAAATGTTTTGTTAAATGCGGTGAAAGATGAAGCCTCTGAATTTTCAAAAAGAAGAGCTCGTCTCAATGCCGACAGTCTTTTGAAGAAAGTTGAGTTGCAGTATGAAATGAGCTTGTATAATGCCATTTCGTCGGTGTTAACTTCAGAAAGTTCCTATTTTGCACAAAAAGCGAAGTATGCTGAAAGCAAGGCTAATTTCGACTCTCTCGTAAAGGTTAACAATCTGCAAGAAGGCACTTATGCTTATGATAAAAACTATGCAGAACTATTGCAAGAAGAAAGTCGCCTAGAAATTGCACAAAACTCATATCAAACTTCGCTAGAGAGTTTTAGGCAAATTTCAGGCTTTGACTACGACGGAATCGAGAACATAAGAGAAGCAAATTTTGATTTTGCCCCACTTTCTAATGGAAATACCGAAGTTCAAATTGCTCGTCTTGATATGGAAGCGAGTAAAAATAAGTACGATGTGCTTTTGAACAATGATGATCGTGTGTTATCGCTTTCTCTAAATACTACAGGTGGGATTAAAGGCTCAAATGTAGATAGTTGGGGAGTTGGCGGAGGCTTGTCCTACAAGGACACCAATTTTAGTATAGGTGTGAGTGCAGGCGGAGCTTTTAAGGACACAAACAATTGGAGAGCCGAGCCGACAGTCGGTTTTGAGTTGAATTATCAAAGCGGAAGTTATGAGAGCGAAACTAAACGCTTGAATTTGCAAAATGCACTTATCGATTATCGTACAAAGGCTTTTGACTACGAAACTGCCTTGATGGACTATAATATTAAAAGCAACACTATGATCTCTAACATCAATGCTAAAAAGATCGAGGCACTCAAGGCAAAAGCCGAGTTTGATAATGCCGTAAAAGATTATGAAAATGTGCAAACTTTAAACGAAAAAGGTTATTATAGTTCGTATTCGCTTGATAATGCTATTGCTTTTTACAAAAGTAGTGAAAATACATACAAGGCATTTCTACTTTCGTGCCTAATACTTGAAAACGAGAGTAAAATACTCAATATTTAAATGGGGTTTGATGTGAAAAATATTTTTAAAAAATTCAAAAAGCCTTCGAAAAAAGTTATAATAATTGCATCAGTCGTGCTTGTAGTAGTGCTGATTTTTGTAATAATCCTTTCTGTTCGCCTTTCAAAGAAAAACTCAAGCGATACAGAAGAGATGCGAACCGCTGAAGCCTACGAGAGTGTTTTTACATCAAATATCGATGTTTCGGGCTATCTTGAAGCTGCCGATATACAAAATGTGCAGTTTAGGGGAACAGGTGCAATTACTGGTGTGTTTGTAGAAGCGGGCGATATTGTAAAGAAGGGTCAACTTCTTGCAACAATTGACGACACTTCACAGCGCTATAGTTTGCTTCGTGCAGAGCAAGAGTTAGAAAAGGCCGAGAGTACCGCGAGCGAAAAGGAACTCGAACTTCTTCGCTTACAGGTTCAAACGGCAAAAAACAATATGGAATACACTCAAGCGGTGGCTAATTTTGACGGAGTTGTGAGTGAAGTAAACATCGCAGTTGGCGATTATGCCGAGGCTGCAAAGACTTTAAACTTGATGCAAGTTGTAGACCTTTCATATCTAAAAGCGACTGTTCAAGTTGATGAAATAGATGTAAAGTACTTAAAAGAAGGGCAAGAGATAGAACTCAGCTTTGATTCTCTACCTGGTGAAAAGATCAAAGCTCGTATCGATTACATTCCAATGCTTGGCACATACAATACCAATTCAGGCATCGGTGTAAAAAATGTTAGAATTGTGATAGACGATCCGAAGGAAGGCTTATATCCTGGCTATAGTTTTTCATCCAATATAATATTGAAAGGTGAAAAGAGTTCCTTGATGATTCAAAGTGCATCCGTCACATCTCGTCGTGGAAAATCGTATGTTTACAAATTGAACGATGAGGGAAATCCTGTTCAAATCGAAGTGACAGTTCGCTATCTTGGTGAAGGTGTGAGCGAGGTTTTGAGTGGCGATATTAAAGCGGGCGACACCTATGTTGTGAATCCATCAAGTGTGCAGATTGGAGGATCGGGGCGAATGATGCCGATGGGGCCACCTCCTGGAGGTTTTTAATGAGCGCCTTGATAGAAGTGCGTGATTTAACTCGCTACTATGTGATGGGAGAGGTCTGTGTTAAGGCTCTCGACGGTGTGAGTTTTGATATAAATAAAGGCGAAATGGTCGCAATTATGGGACCATCTGGTAGTGGAAAAAGCACACTTATGAATATGATCGGCTGTCTTGATACTCCGACAAGTGGAACGATCACAATCGATGGCGAGAGTACCGTAGGACTTTCTGAAAAAGAACTGTCTCGAATTCGTGGCAGAAAGGTTGGTTTTGTGTTCCAGCAGTTTAATCTTCTTCCATACTTTAATGCTTTACAAAATGTAGCAATGCCACTTGTGTATCAAGGAGTGAAAGAAAAGGAGCGATTAGAGAGAGCCGAAGAAGCACTTCTAAAAGTTGGGCTAAAAGAGAGAATGCACCATTTGCCTACTGAGCTTTCAGGCGGACAAAAGCAGAGAGTTGCTCTTGCACGAGCAATAGTGACGAATCCTAGTATAATTCTTGCCGATGAACCCACAGGTGCACTTGATTCTAAAACTGGCGAAGATGTAATGGGCTTGTTTCACTCATTGCATCGCGAAGGTAGAACTATAATTATAGTCACTCACGATGCACGAGTTGGAAGCGAATGCGAACGAATGATACGAATTTCGGATGGTAAAATTCTATGAACGGTATAATTCTAGAAAACATAAAGATGTCGCTTCATACGATGAAGGCGAATAAACTTCGCACCTTTCTCTCACTTTTAGGGGTGTTGATTGGTGTTGCCTCTCTTGTGGTAATTTTGAGCCTGGGACAAGCCGCAACTAAAAATATGCTAGCAGCATTTTCAACTGGCGGAATGGATATTATTACAATCACTCCGATGAAAGGGCGAAATGCATCCGAAATCTTTACAGATAGTTTTTCATCAACCTTAAAGGCAGAGTTTTCTGATATTGACGATGTAATTGTGTCGGCTTCTACAAGTGCGACTGTTCGTTACGGCAAAGAAACTACCACAGCAACAATCGTTGGTACTTATTCAAAAATGCCAGAGTTTTATAGTGTTACTTTCTCCGAAGGCGAGCCTTGGACAATCGACGATAACATAAGTTCAGCCCAAGTGTGTATTATCGGAAGTGAAGTAAAAGAAAGTCTATTCCCATACGAAAGTGCTATAGATAAGTATGTGAAAATATTGGGCAGGAACGGCTCAAAAAGCTTTAAGGTTGTTGGAGTTATAGATCCAAAAGATGCAACAATTTCTGTAAACTTCGACGATTCAATTTTTGTTCCATATAATACATACACCGCACGTATACGAAAATCAAAGACTGTTGGTACTTATGTGGTTAAGGCGAAAGGCGGGAGCGATGCATCTTTGCTTTCAACTGATATAGAAAATTATCTCAATTCGCTTGTTTCAACCGATGGCTATGATATATTCTCGCTATCAAACTTACGTGAAATGGTTGGCAAAAATATGGGAACTGTGGCACTGTTCATTGCGGCAATTGGTGCAATATCCTTGCTCGTTGGTGGAATTGGCATAATGAATATAATGTTAGTTTCCGTGGTTGAACGTACAAAGGAAATTGGCATTCTCAAGGCTCTTGGAGCCGAACCTCGGCAAATTGAGACTCAATTTTTGCTCGAAGCCGTAATTTTGACATTTTCAGGCGGAATACTCGGTGTTGTGCTTGGCATTATAATTACAGCGATAGTGTCATTCGCTATAGTTTGGCCCTTTGTGATTTCAGTGAACGGCATTTTTATCGGCTTGTTGTTTTCATTGATAGTCGGAGCATTCTTTGGTGCATATCCAGCACGTAAAGCATCGAAGTTAAATCCCATCGATGCCTTGAATCACGAATAATAATGAGATTAGTTTGTGTCTAACGGAATTAGGGAAAGTGGCATCTTGTCAAATTTCGTTTAATCGTCTATACTATAAGAATATGGACAAATTAGTTAATATCAGACTTTCTGAAAATGAAAACAGTATAATAATTGTCGATCAGAGGGCTCTTCCTTTAGAGTTGAAATATCTTGAAATTACAACTAAGGAACAGGCCTTTGATGCTATTGAGAGCCTTGCTGTGCGTGGTGCCCCTGCTATTGGTATTTTTGCAGGCTATGCAATGTATGTGCTTTCAAAAGACATAGTTAAAAATGCAAAGTGTGAAAACTGTGCAAAAACGGAGCTTCGCTCTCTTGCAGATTACTTAAATTCTTCTCGTCCAACGGCTGTAAATTTGCATTATGTGCTTGAGAGAGTTATGCTTTCGATAAAAGATTGTGCATTAGACAAAATCGTAGAAACTCTCAAGAAAGAAGCTGTAAAAGTCCATAACGAAGACAAGGCGATGTGTAAGGCTATAAGCGAATACGGTCTTACTCTTTTAAAAGATGGAATGGGGGTGATTACCCACTGCAATGCAGGCCCACTTGCAACAAGTGAATACGGTACTGCACAGGGACCACTTATTATGAGCAAGGAGAAATGCATAAACATCAGAGTGTATGCAGATGAGACTCGCCCACTTTTACAAGGTGCACGTCTTACTAGTTTTGAGCTTCATAATGCGGGAGTTGATGTAACTTTGATCTGCGATAATATGGCGAGCCTTGTGATGAAAAAGGGCCTTATCGATATCGCTTTTGTAGGTGCAGACCGAATTGCCGCAAATGGCGATTTTGCAAATAAGATTGGCACGAGCGGAGTTGCGATTCTCTGCAAGCATTACGGTATACCGTTTTATACATTTGCTCCATCATCAACTATTGATTTGTCTTGCAAAACTGGCGACGATATTGTTATAGAAGAGCGAAACGGTGACGAGATTGCTGAAAAATTCTATGCTCATCGTATGGCTCCGAAGGGGATCAAAACATTTAACCCTGCCTTCGATGTCACGGATCATAATCTCCTTGCTGGTATAGTTACAGAAAAGGGTATTATTCGTCCACCATTTGATGTAAATCTTAAAAAGATGTTTTCGTAAGGATTGTTGAAATGAGCGAAAAGACATTTGATTTTCTTGAAGACAGAGACTATGTTTATCAAGCAACTGATAAAGAAGCACTCAAGAAGATTTTAAACAGTGATAAAAAAATAACATTTTATCTTGGCATAGATCCGACGGCAGATTCGCTCCACATTGGGCATTTTGTCGCACTTATGATGTTTAAATATCTTCAAGAGCGCGGCCACAAGGGTATACTTCTAATCGGCAATGCAACAGGTATGATTGGCGATCCGTCTGGCAAAAGCGATATGCGTAAGATGCTCACCAAAGACGGAATGAATCACAACTTTGAAGGCATTAAAAAAGCCGTGTCGCGCTTTATCAAGTTTGACGGCGACAATCCTGCGATCGTGGTTGGCAATGCCGAATGGATGGATAAACTCTCGTATGTTGAGTTTATGCGCCTTGTTGGTGTGCATTTCAATGTAAACACGATGTTGTCCGCCGAGGCATATGCTGGGCGTCTTAAAGAAGGTGGGCTCACCTTTCTTGAGATGGGCTATATGTTGATGCAGTCATACGATTTTGTTCACCTCAATGAAAAATATGGTTGTACCCTTCAAATCGGTGGAGCCGATCAGTGGGGCAATATTGTCAGTGGTACAGATCTTTTTAGAAAGATGAAAAATGCTGGCACTACTACAAGCAAAGACGAGGCGATTTACGGTCTTACCTGTCCACTTCTTCTCACGAAAGAAGGCAAAAAGATGGGCAAAACCGAAAAAGGTACACTCTGGGTGCAGAAAGATAAAACCTCGCCTTATGATTTCTATCAGTATTTCTACAATGTCGCCGATGAAGATGTGCCAATGCTTTTAAGGCGCTTTACTTCCACTCCAAACAGCGAGATAGAGTCTCTTTGCAAAACCAACATCATCGAAGCAAAAAAGAAAATGGCACGAAGCCTCACAGAACTCGTTCACGGTAAAGAAGAGACCGAGAATGTCTTGAAAATGGTCGATTCGCTATTTAAAGGCGACGAGAGTGGTGAGAATGCACCAACAAGCGACTTTAAGGTAAACGGCGATTCGATCGGTGTGCTCGATGCCTATGTAAAATCTGGCTTCGTCTCCTCAAAAAGCGAAGCTCGTCGTTTAGTAGAGCAGGGCGGTTGCACAGTCGACGGTGTAAAAATCACCGATCCAAATGCAATTCTTACTAAGGCGAGTGATAAATCCTATCTTTTGCTAAAGAAAGGCAAAAAAGGCTTTTTGAAGGTCAACTGGTGATTTATCGTAGTAGATAGGATTTATTGCAAATTTTACAATAGTTAAGGGCGGAGGTAGCTTCGCCTTTATTTTTTACCCTTGGTGTTAAAACTAATGCGGTGGAGTGGGGACAAGCCAAACTCGCAGATAGCATCAAAATGGGCCTTTGTTCCGTAGCCCTTGTGCTTTTCAAAACCGTAGTTTGGGTAGAGTTGGGATGCAACTCTCATAAAATGGTCTCGCTCGGTTTTCGCGATTATACTTGCCGCCATAATCTCAGGAATCTTGCTGTCGCCTTTGATAATTGCTTCTGCGGTCATTGAGCCAGTGTTAAATAAATCTCGTTCGTACCTTTTCAAAAACGGTGGGATCAGATTGCCATCGATCATAAAATGAAGATTTCGCTTATTCGTTTTTAAGAATAGGCTTTTTACCGCTCGCTCCATTGCAAGGAAAGTTGCATTGAGTATATTAATGGAGTCGATTTCAGTATTGCTTGCAAAGCCTAAGCCCCAAATCGAGTTTTGCTTGATAAGTGGCGAAAGTCTTTCTCTCTCCTTTTCGGTGAGTTTTTTGCTGTCGTTCAAGCCATCAATTGGGTTCAACAGAATAACTGCACTTGCCACCACAGGTCCCGCAAGTGGTCCGCGTCCCGCTTCATCAATGCCGACGATTACATTAGTATTCATTTTCTGCCAGCCAAGAAATTAAGTTTTTATGAACGATGCCGTTTCTTGAAAAATCGAAGTTGTCGAGAGATAACACATATTTTGGATAGTTGTCGGTTATTTTATCAAATCCACCAAATTCTCGTGCGATCGTCTCTGTATTCGAAAGTAAGTAACACACCTGGAAGTATGAAATCTTGCCGTTTTTTAAGGTGTAAAAGTCGATTTCTTTATCTTTGTTTTTGCCGACGAATACCTCGTAGCCTCGCCTTAAAAGTTCAATGTATACTATATTTTCTAACACTTGATCTATATTTGCAGTGATGTTTTGTGTAAAAAGGTTCATAAATCCGTGGTCTGCGATAAAGATTTTTTCGTTTGTTGTGAGCATCTCTTTGTCGATAAGATCAAATCGTGATGACAGATATAGCAAAAAAGCTTCTTTGGTATATTCAAGATAGTTGTAAATAGTTTCCGATGAGACACTTCGTTTTTCGCTCTTCAAATATTTTGAAATCGAGATGGCTGAAAATGGGCGCGAAATGTTGTTTATAAAAAATGCAATCAGCTTTTTTAGTAAAGCGATGTCTCTTATTTTATGACATGCGGATATGTCCTTAAGTATTATGGAATTGAATAGATCATTTAAGTATTGTGTTTTTTGCTCATCGGAAAAAGAGTAGTTGTATAAAAAAGGGAAACCGCCAGTTTTTAGATATTCGTTAAAGGCAATTTCTTTCGTTGTTGAAATGTCTAATTGCTTTAATGCATCAAAACTCTCTTTGAAACTGAACGGATACATTTGTATTTCGATATATCTACCTGAGAGGTAAGTTGCTAGTTCCCCAGAGAGTAGGTTTGCATTTGACCCAGTTATATAAATGTCTGAATCGTAGTCGATTAAAAGAGAGTTGACAAGTTTTTCCCACTCTCTTAATTCCTGTATTTCGTCGAAAAAGAAATAAAGTTTTTGCTTTTTAGAACCTTGCATTTGTTTTATCGCTTCCAAAACATTTGTTATCGAATGTACTCTTTTGTCGTTGAGTGATTCGAAGTTGAGAAATAAAATCTGTTTTTCTGAACAAATTTTTGACGATATGAGGTAATCGCGGATTTGTTCAAGCAGAACCGATTTTCCACAGCGCCTAATACCAGTGATGACTTTAATTATGTCTTTGTTGATAAACGGAGCAATTTTTTTAATGTAGGCTTCTCTTTTAATCATATCCTTATTTTATTGCGTTATACCGAAAAAATCAACTGTTTTTGACATTTTCTTTCGTTATAGCGAAAACTTCTTGCAAAAATAAACAAATCTTACGGTATAAAGAAAGAAAATTTTGCATATAGTAGCGACATCTTGAAAAATTTTTAAAAATATTGTATATTATAAAACCATATTCAAAAATGGGGAACGATATGAAGAAATTAACCAAGTTCGTTTTATTTTTAATGCTAACTTTTGCACTTGTCTCTTGTTTAAGGAAGAATGCAGATAGCAACAATTCTGTCGATACATCACTTACAAAAGTGAAAGAAAAGGGTGTTTTCGTTCTAGGTCTTGACGATTCTTTCCCACCGATGGGATTTAGAGACGAGAACGGCGAAATAGTCGGCTTTGATATAGACATAGCAAAAGAGGCTTCTTCTCGCCTTGGGGTTCGCTTCGAAGCCTATCCTATCAACTGGGATATAAAAGAACTTGAGCTTATCGGTGGCAATATCGACTGCATTTGGAATGGCTTTACTGTAACTCCAGAGCGTGAAGAAAAGATTCTTTTCTCAAAGCCTTACTTGAAAAATCGCCAAGTGTTTATCGTTCGTAAAAATTCTAACATTGCTACTCTTGATGATTTAAAAGGCAAAAAGATTGGTGTACAGTCAGGCTCAAGCGGTGAATCTGCCTTTGAAAACAGCAGCATTTACAATGCAAATAATGTGGTTGGCTATCCAAACTTCCTCATGGCAATTCTAGACTTAAGTGTTGGCGGAGTTGATGCCGTTGTCATCGACGAGATTGTTGCAGATAGTCAGTTAGAAAAGGCCTCGGTCGCATCAAACATGACCATACTTCGCGATATTCCGCTCGCATCAGAAGATTATGCAATAGGTTTCAGAAAGAACGACATCGCACTTCGCGATGCAATTTGGTCTGCACTTGAAGAAATGAAGGCGGACGGAACACTCTCTCGTATTTCTACTGAGTGGTTCGGTAGCGATTTAACTGAAGTTTAACAAATGACAGCAGAAGCGATAAGAAAATTACTACTACAACTCCTTTCAGGGATGGGAGTCTCGCTAGAGATTTTTATCCTAACCTTGGTTTTTTCTATACCGCTTGGCATATTAGTCACCGTTGGTAGGCTCTCGCGAAGCAAAATTCTATCTGGCATTGTGAAGGTGTACATTACCATTATGCGTGGCACACCGTTGATTTTGCAGTTGTACTTTTTCTATTTCGTGCCGTGCTTGATGTTGCAGCTTCGTATAGACAAGATGGTTGCGATTGTCTTTGCTATGGCTATAAACTATGCCGCCTATTTTGCAGAGATTTTTCGCGGTGGCTATCAGAGTATACCTAGTGGTTTAAAAGAGGCAGGCAAGGTGCTTGGCTTTACGAAGACCCAAGTGTTCTTTTCCGTTTCGCTTCCGCTTGTTACTAAAAGGGTGTTGCCACCGTTTGCAGGCGAGGTTATCACTCTTGTAAAAGATACGGCACTTGTGTCTGCTCTCGGTGTGCTTGAATTGTACAAGGTTGCTCAAAATGCGACAAATAGGATAGTCTCGCCACTGCCACTTGTTATTGCAGGTGTGTTTTACTTTGTGTTTAATGCGATTGTGTCAAAGGGCTTTTCGCTTTTGGAAAAGAAGCTCGACTATTATAAATTTTAGGAGGTGGAGTTATGGATGAGATTTTAAAAGTTAGCCACCTTACTAAAGTTTTTAAAAACGACAAAAACACAGAAGCAAAGGGGGCTTTAAACGATGTGTCGCTTTCCCTTGAAAAAGGCAAGGTTCTCTCGATAATCGGGCCATCAGGTAGTGGAAAAAGCACACTTATGCGCTGTTGCACTCAGCTTGAAAAGCCTACCTCTGGCGAGATTGAAATCTGTGGTATAAAACTCTATCAAAATAAGGAAGATGACCGCAAAGCACTTTTAAAAACCTCGCTTGTTTTCCAAAATTTCAATCTCTTTCCACACTTTAGTGTGCTCCGGAATATCACTGAAGCTCAGGTAAAAGTGCTACATCGCTCAAAAGAAGAAGCAATAGAAATTGCGGAAAGTTTACTAAAGCGAATGGATTTGTACGATAAGAAAGACACATATCCGTGTTTTCTCTCAGGCGGACAACAGCAGAGAGTGAGCATAGCCCGCTCTCTTGCGATGAAGCCAGAGATTATGTTTTTTGATGAGCCGACAAGTGCCTTAGACCCAGAGTTGACTCGCGAAGTGCTCTCTATAATAAGGGATCTTCGCTCTGAAAAAATGACGATGGTGATTGTCACACACGAAATGCATTTTGCTCATGATGTGTCCGACAAAATCGTGTTTTTAGAGGGTGGTAAAATTCTACTTTCAGGCACTAGCGAAGAGGTGCTTGGCACAGAACTTTCCGATAAACGAGTTAAACAGTTTATTTCTATGCTTGAGAATTAACTTATTTTAAGGCATTCAAATAGTGTTCTAGAATCTCTTTATTCATTGCACCAGTGTGTCTAAATGCGATTGTGCCGTTGCTGTTGTAAAACACTGAGTAGGGGATGCCTGAGATGTTGAACTTGCTACTTGCGCTTCCGTTTAGGTCGAAGTACAATGGAAAAGTGTAGCCTAAATCGCTTATGAACTCTATGGTTTCGTCTATGTTTCCCATATCGGAGTAGGTGAGGTTTACAAGCATAAACTCTATTTTGTCGCCATATTCTTTAAAAGCCTTTTCGATTTCTGGGAATTCGCTTTTGCACGGACCGCACCACGATGCCCAGAAGTTTACGAATATTGGTTTTCCGAATTTACTTTCAATCTTTATATCATTATTGTTTGCATCTTTTATGGTGAATAGATCCTTTCGTTTTAGATATTCTCCGCTTGATGTTTGGGATGTGTTTGAATCAGAAACCTCTGTTGTAGTTCTATTCTGCTTTGGAGTTTTTGAAAGTGGTGAAAACACTCCGCAAATTATTAAAATACCAGTTGTGATTAATACAGTTGCTGAAATTATATTTACGACTTTATAATGCCGTTTTATAAAGTTATACACAGGTGTGAGTGCTTGCAAGAATAGTGATGAGATTAGGAATGGCAGGCTAAGCCCAAGCGAGTATACGAATAGCAAACTGCAACCCTTAACGGCACTAAGACTACTTCCCGCAAGCATAAGTGCAGAACCCAAGAAAACTCCAATGCAAGGCGATACATTCAGTGCAAACACAAGACCAAACAGAAATGCTTTGAAATAATCCGTTGGTTTTATTGAACTTTGCCGTTGTTTAAAAAAGTGGAAGTGCAAATCGAACAAGTATGAGATGCCAAAGAGTATTATTATGCTTCCAGTTACAATGTTTACAATCCGATAATGTTCGTTCAAAAATACCCCAACACTTCCTGCAAAAAGCCCAAGCAACGAGAATATTACAGTAAATCCAAGGGAGAAAAACAAAGCTTTTAAAAAAGTACTTGCTTTCGAAGAATTGCTAGTAGCAAAATAAGCGATGTATACAGGTAAAAGTGGCAAACTGCACGGCGAAATAAACGATGCTAATCCCTCAACAAAAGTTACTAAATACTCCATTCTTATAGTATAGCACAAAACGGAGAGTTTGTAAACAACAGCCCACAACTTCCGCTGTGGGCTTCTTTTGTTTTGTTTACTATACGGTTTTCTTATACCGCTTTTATTACACCGTCTTAATCTTCAAAATGGTCCATTTTTTAGCATCGCCGTTTAGGTTGAACTCTATGGTTTCGCCCTCAGTAGCGCCATAGATTTCCTTGATGGCTGGAGCACTGTATGAGATGATGTCCTTCTCAGGCTCGCTCTCCCATGGACCTAGGATAGTGTAAGTGAACTCGGTATTCTCGTTTTCGTCTTTGATCGTTACGATTGTGCCGAACGATACACTTGATGCATCAAAGGTTGCTGGTGCGACGATCTTTGCCTTTCTGATTTCCTCTTCGAGTTTATTCATAGTTGCATTCAAGATTTTCTGCTTGTCTTTTGCATACTGGAACTCTGCATTCTCTCTAAGGTCGCCAAGCTCGCGTGCCTCGCCGATATCCTTTGCATTCTGTGGAATTTCAACATCGATGAGGTGTTCAAGTTCAAGCTTTTTCTTGTCGTATGAAGCGGCAAGGCAGAGCAATTCTTTAGGGAAGACTTTTGCATTTGGCTTATTTTGAGCCTTGCTTACTTCTTCGGCTCTGCCTAGTTTCAAGCCGATGAGGTGTTTCACTTCCTGTTTTCTCGAATCGTCTATGCTTTGTGAGAGCGATACCTGTTTTTCGATATTAGAGAGAATAAACTCGTCGTCTGTCTTTTCGATGAACGAGAAGATCTTTCTGTTTTCAAAAAGATTTGCATAAACCGTTTTTGCCTTATCCGTTGCAGGGAAGGTGTTGTATACATCCAATTCTGCAAGGATTATGTCGTATTCGGTTTTGCCCGCTTCGCTCCAATCTTCAGCATTTGTATAAGCCTTTAGCAAATACACAAAGAGAGTTGGGTTTTGCTTTACGATAAAGAAAGACTTTTTCATCATATTTGGCATAAAGTCTTTTACATCGCGCTTTTGCATAAGCTTCTCAATCTGTGGGAACGGTGCGATAGTGTAAGCCTCTTCAAGCACTTCTTTCCATGCGGTTGAGAATGAGGCGATCATATTCATAAAGTACTTTTTTAACTCAGGATCTTCAAGGTCTTTGAGATAAAGAGGAAGTTTTTCCTGTGGCAAATGCACAAGCACTTCCATATCGCTCTTTCTAAGGTATGCTTTAGCTTCTTGAATTTTTTCTTTGCCAGTCCAAAGTGTGGAGAGGAAAATGTGCGAAATGAGATATGGAAGATCGATGTTTCTTGAGTTTAGAGTCTGTCCAAAGTATTTGAGCATAGAAAGGAAGTGTTCACTTTCAAGAGAGATATGCTCGGCGATTGCAGTGCGAACGATCTTGATCTTGCCAAACACATTTGTTTCTTGCTTAAAGGCGAAGAATAACTTGTCTTCGTTAGACACAGGCGAGTCGAGAAGTACATAAGTGTCGTTGCTTTCTTGCGACACTGCGATATACGGATCGGTCTTTACAATTTTTTTTGCATTTTGAAGGAAAGTCTGCCACTCGTTTTCGCTAAGAATATCAGGCACAAGCTCCCTCTTCATATTCTTAAACGAATCGTCGCCACTCTTTAGAAGTGTGATTACACCCCAGTGTGGGTCGTTTTTTAAGCGATTGTTAAGCTTTTCTTGAGAGACAAAGGCTTTTAACACCCAGATGTGGTTTTTATCAAGTACGGTGAGACTTGTTAGTGCCATCTCGTGCGACATCTTATGCCCACGCTTTTTGATAAAGTCGATGTAGATATTCTCAGCATCAACACTCGTGACCCTACCGATGCCGTGGCTTTGGTGGTAAACGAAGGTGCCTTTATCGATAGAAATGTCTTTTTCAAAGCTCTGTATAGCCTTGTTTAAATCAACGGCATAATCCTTTGAAAGCCCCGAAATTGATAGGCATTCGTCTAGGCGAGAAGATGTAGCATACAACTTTTTGTAAATGTCTAAAAGCTCGTTTTTGTACTTCGAATTTTTGCTAGATGAGGCGATTAAAAGCTTTATTCCTTTTAGCATAAGTGCAGGATCGCCAGTTTTCTGTATAGCCTTGTATGTGTCTAAAAAGGCGAGTTCGAGCTTTTCGCCAAGTGCCTTTCCGTTTGGTGTTTCAAAAGTTTCAACAAGGTAGGTGAGCGAGTTTTTGTCCTTTTTCAACAGCTTGTCTGAGGCTGCCTTGATGTCTTTTATAGATTTGTTCTTGATTGCACGCACCAAAGCACGTTTGATAGTGTGAACCGCATCCTCGTCGTTTCCTTCGCTTTCAAAAATATCGGCAAGGTATAAAAGCATACCCACTTCTCTGTCTTCTTGCATTGTGTAGCGGAGAATTTCGCTTTTGAGTTCTTCCTTGTCGTTGCCGAGCTTCTCAAGTGCTTGAATCTTGCTACTTGATGCTATAATATCGTGAGAATTTATGCCGAGTGCAAGGTTCGACAAAAACAGCACATGATGCCATTTTTGAGCAGAGCCTGCCTTTTGAATGAGTGCAGACAATCTTGCAGAATTGTTCGAATCCTCAAGGTATGAAAGCACTGCTACAATAAATTCAGAGCATGGTTTTGTAGGGGTGACTTCCACCTTTTCTAAAATCTCCTTGATGTCAGCCTGTTTATCGTTGTCAAAAAGCTGCTTCAAGAGCTTATAAATGCCGTCTAACTCTTCAATGCTGTGGTCGGAGATACTATTTTGGAGTACCTTTTCCTTGTCTAGCAGTGAGAATAACATTAATTTGTCCATAACACGTGCCCCTCTTTCCGGAATTTTTATATTGCTATTATATAATTTTATATAATTTTAAGAAGATTTTCAAGAAGTAAACTCCATTTTAGTTGTATATTTCTTGAAAAAAGCATAGAATAGGGGATGAAATGGCTATAACGACTAAAGAAGAACTCGAAAAATTAATCACACTTACAACATATGAACGAAATTGGTTTGAAATTTCAGGCGATAAAGGTATGCCCTTTCTTGTGCCAGATATTCTCTCAGAAGCACTCGAGAACGATGGGGTGCGAAAGCAATTTGTGCCTAGCATCGAAGAGATTGCAGACAGCACTTTGACTCTTGATCCGCAAGAGGAGAGTAAGTATTCGCCCTTGCCTCGCCTTGTGCATCGCTATCCGAATCGTGTGGCTTTTAAAGTTTCCGACCGTTGTTTTGGCTATTGTCGCTATTGCTTTCGTCGCCGTATGATTGAAAAAGAGCACCTAATTACATCAGAAGAGATCGAGGCTGTTGCCGAATATCTAGAACAAGACTATTTGTATAATGACGGTTCAATAGAGGAAATCTTGATTACAGGCGGAGATCCCTTACCTCTCTCAAACGAAATTTTAGAAGAGATTCTCACGAAGGTGCGAGAAGCAAACCCTGAAATAATCATTCGACTATGCACTCGTGCTCTTTGCACAATGCCAGAGCGGTTTGATGATGATTTGCTTTCATTGTTAGAGGCTGCAAATGCGGAGACACCACTGTTTTTAATAACACAGTTTAATACAGCCGATGAAATTATGGCGGATGCATTCTTGAAAGCCATCGAGTTGAACAAAAGAGGTATAGCTATGTTTAACCAGAGTGTACTGTTAAAAGGTGTCAACGACGATGCAGAAAAGTTAAAGGAACTTTCTCGCTCGCTTCTTACAATGTACATCAAGCCCTACTACATATTCTTGTGCGACGATGTAGCCGGCACCGAACATTTCTTCGTCTCAAAAAAGCGCGCCCTCGAAATCGAAAATGCTCTTCGCCAAATTGCCTCTGGTCTCGAGATGCCTGTCTTTATGAAAGATCTCCCCAAAGGTGGCGGAAAGATCCCCCTCTGGCAGTTGTTTCTTAAATAGCAAAACTTATATGGAAATTATTAAAAACCATATAAATTTGTGTAAGATAACCCCCATTGATTTGATGGTGTAATTTGATTTCTTGGAAAGAGATTACCCAGCACTCGACGGAGATTGGGATGAGATTTGGAAAGTTGAAGCATTCAAGCAAATGCACGGCTGTACTTTTTGTACAGTCAAATGCTTGAATGCTGACTTTTCAAATATCGCCCAAGATCCTAGAGATTACGGGATAAGAAATTTAATTACTTAAATTTCTTATAATCGCTTACCAATCGATTCCGCTCTTCCTTAAGAGCGGTGGAAATTGAGACTTTGTAGATGTGTGGATTGATGAGGCGTTTGTAACTCTCGTCAAAGAGAGCAAGTCTCTTTGCACTGTCGCTTTTGATTTTAGCGACGCTTCGCTTTTTACCGACAGACTTGCCGTTTTGGAGTTTCAATTTCAGCAATTCTTCTGAGTATTTGAACGATTCGATGCTCTGCTCTTCAAGGTCGTACACACTGTGATGCAAGCGCAGAGGCTCGTTGTTTTTAGGTTCGTTTTCTGACTTTAGCGAGATGTAATCGCAGAGAGGATGCCCTGAATTATCGTATATGCGCCTAACTGAGTGAGGTCCTGGAAGTGTGAGTTTTTCTGCAGAATTGCTCATTTTTAGCACATTTTCAAAGCCGTTTGCCCCATTTTTTGCCACCATTTTGTACACTCCGCCAAGAGTTGAGCCATCGGCGACTAGTTTTGTTCCTATGCCGAAAGCATCAACCTCTGCATTGGAGATAAACAATTCGCGTAGGACATTCTCGTCAATATCGTTTGAAAGGCAGATTTTCGCATCAGTGAGACTGGCTTTGTTCAGTTTCTCTCTGATCTTTTTCGAAAGGTAGGCAAGGTCGCCAGAGTCTATTCGCACACCGATTGATTTACCCTTTGCTTTTTGTTCTTTGCCAACGATTATTGCATTTTCTATTCCACTTTTTAGGGTGTCGTAAGTGTCAATCAAAAGTACGGCATTGTCAGGGTAGAGCGACGCAAAAGTTCTAAAAGCTTCAAGTTCGCTCTCAAAACTCATCACCCAAGCATGCGACATTGTGCCTGACGGTTTGAGGCCAAAAGCCTTTGCGGCGAAGGTGTTGCTTGTGCTGTCTGCCCCACCGATAATTGCTGCTCGGCTTGCAAGAATACTACCTGTGCCACTTGCTGCGCGCCGCATTCCAAACTCCATAATCGCTCTGCCACCGCTTGCGGTTTTCAAGCGCGAAGCCTTTGTCGCAATTAGAGTTTGGAAGTTTATGGAGTTTAGTAGCATCGTTTCAATTAAACAAGCCTCAAGAAGCGGAGCTTCTACTCGTAAAAGTGGCTCACGCGGAAAGCAAATCTCTCCCTCGTCAAAAGCATAGACATCTCCGCTGAACCTAAAATTTATTAGGTAATCAAGAAAGTCCTCGCTGAAGATCCCAAGTCGTCTTAAATATGCGATATCGCTTGCGGAAAAATGCAAATGCTCGATGTTGTCTATAACCTCGTCTATTCCAACGAAAATCGCATAGCCAGAATTAAGTGGGGCATTTCTATAGAACATTTCAAACACGGTGTCAGGGTTGTGGTTGTTTTTAAAGAACCCTTCTGCCATCGTGAGTTCGTAAAAGTCTGTAAAAAGCCCACTTCTGCCTTCTCTCATTTTAGCCTCGTTTAATAACCTTCAAGCCACCCATATAAGGCTGAAGCACCTCAGGCACACTTATAGAATGGTCTTCGTTCTGGTAATTTTCAATAATCGCCACCAAGGCACGCGAAATTGCCGTTGCCGTTCCGTTTAAAGTGTGGCAATAGTTTATCTTTCCGTCTTTGTCCTTGTAGCGAATGCCGAGCGAGCGAGCCTGGTAGTCTAGGCAGTTTGAGCAGGAAGTCACTTCGCCGTACTCTCCATTTTCGCCTCTGCCTGGAAGCCAAGCCTCAATGTCGAATTTGCGACTAGCAGGAGCACCAAGGTCGGCGGTTGGTGTGTCTATCACTCTGTAGGCAAGCCCAAGTGCTTTGAATATCTCTTCTTCGATCTCTAGGATTCTGAAGTGTTCCTTTTTGCTTTCGCTAGGCAGAGTGTATACGAACATCTCCACCTTGGTAAACTGGTGTACTCGGTACAAGCCCTTTGAGAATTGACCCGCCGCTCCAGCTTCTCTGCGGAAGCAGTGTGAAAGCCCCACAAAGCGAATAGGGAAGTCCTCTTCCTTTAAGATCTGATTTGCATAATACCCGCCAAGTGTGATTTCAGCCGTTCCGACTAAGCATTCGTCCATTCCGTCTAATGCGTAGATGTTGCTCTCTTCGCCACGCGGAGAAAATCCGATACCCTCAAGAATTTCAGTTTTTGCTACATCTGGGGTGATAACTGGTGTAAAGCCGTGCTTTGCTGCCGTATTTATTGCAAATTGCACGAGGGCGAGTTCAAGAAGCACCGCTTCGTTTTTAAGGTAGTAGAATTTGTTGCCACTAACTTTTGTCGCGGTTTCGAAATCGATAAGGTCGTTGATTTCGCCAAGTTGAACATGATCTAACGGCTTGAACGAGAACTTTGGTGGCACTCCAACTTTTTTCACTTCGATCGTTGCACCTTCGTCTTCAGAACCAACTGGTGCATCTTCGTCAGAGAAGTTTGGAATGCGACGGGCATTGTCGTAATATTCCTTTTCGATTTCGCTAAGTCTCTCTTCCGCCTTGCTGATCAACTCCTTGAGTTCCTTGCCTTCGTTTATAAGATCGTTGCGAGCGGCTTCCTCAAGGCGAGACTTCATCTTTGATGCGATTTCATTTCGGCGGTTGCGTAATGCTTCCGACCTTTGCAAGAGTGTAACCCTTTCGTCGCCGAGTTTGATCAAGTGGTCTACATCCACCTTCATTCGGCGATTTCTGATGTTCTGCTCAATTATAGCTCTTCGCTCTTTTAGTAATTTTAAGTCTATCATTTTAATCTCCGTTATTAGTAATAATTGCTAATTGATAATAATTATCAATAGCCCCAGTTTTCGTCGGTTATTAGGATAACCTCGACGCGGTCTTTGGCTACTTGCTTTTCCATAATTAGGGTGTTTGAACAGATTCGCTCTTCGCTATCGCATCGCTTGCCAGTTTTTAGGGCGATGCATTCGCCTGTGACGGCACAAGGCGTTTTTCTTGATAGGCGTTTTGCATTGAGTGGAGCAGCGATTTTCATCATTCGGAGTTTTGCATCGTCAAGATCTTTTACTATTTTGTTTGTACTTGCGATAATCACGACTTTTTTAGGGCCATTCACAAGGCATGAGATGCGGTTGCTGTGACCGTCGACTTGGTATATTTCTCCATTTTCTGTTATTGCATTTGCGGATGCGAAGTAGTAATCTACACTGTGGTGAACACTGCGATCCTCTTTATAATCGGTGTTGTCTTTCAAAAAATCTATTATACCGCTGTGAACTAGTGTCATAGATCCACCGTTCCCTGTTGTGGTATCTTTACTCACAAGTGAAGCGAGATATTTTTTGGCATCCTCTGCAGTTTTTACCACTGTAGTTTTCATATTGTTCGCATCAAGTGCTTTTACGGTTTTGTTGATCAACTCTTTATTTTCAGGCATATTTGCTCCTTTTTTATATTGATTATATCATAAAAGAATAAAAAAACTCTATCTATATATTGAAAAAAAACTTTTTTTAGGTTAATTTGTATAAAAACGACGATTCTATGGAGGCATAAAATCGATGAATAAACGATTTAAATACATTATAACTCTTTTACTCTCCATTATGCTTATTGCATTTGTGTCTTGCCCAGATGGTAGCACAAACATAGCATCTTTTAAAGACTACAAGCATTTTGAGTTCCAGAGGGAAGTAGAGATAGACCCTTCTAGCACGAGCAATACCTTTGTGATTGCATTAAATGGCTACAAGTTCAGCGATGCTGTTACAAGTGGTGCAAGTGTACTTTCTGATGGGCTTTCCTGGATTACATCCCCAGCAGACACTGGTTTGAAGTTCAACATCACTAGTATCAATGCGGATAAGACAGAAGCAACAATTGCAATCACAAGCACACCAACAAGGGTGCTAAATGGAGCGAATATTGAAGGCGAGATTGCAAAAGAGCATTTAGTCGATGAGAATGGCAATCAACCTTCAAGTGCATCTATCATCAACACAAAGGCATCTAAAATCACAATAAAATCGGCAGGTCCTGCTAGCCTTTATACAGAGAAGCTTTCAATTGCTGGCGAAAAAGGCGAAAAGCTTGACGACTTCTACGAGTTTACTATTAATGCAAAGAATGTTTCGTTTAATGCGATGACTGCAAGCTCACTCGACATCAGCAAGTGGTTTACAGATAATGAAGATGTTGGTCTTAAGTTTGCCTTGAAGGAGAATGTTTCAGCTAATGCAAAGACCCTTACAGTCAGTGTTACAAGTGAAGGGCTTACTAAGGCTTACACTGGCGATTTTAAAATCACCGTGCCAGGTGATTTGCTCTCTGTCGGTGGCAACTTAGCTGTTGATACTAACGGTTCAACTATTGACATTTCAGATACAAAGCCAACTTGGAAGCTCTACGACCTTGCTTCGTTTGGCACAATCGACTTGCAGATGAAGAGTCCAAACTATAATCTCACAAAGAACGAAGATGGCACTGATATCGCCTTTAACGGCACTCTCATTGCCAAGGGTAGCGACAGCACTGTAAAGTACGAAAAAGGTCTTTCTCGCCGTGGCTACAAACTTAAGGGCTTTGCAGTTCCTGGTGTGGATGGCAACATTGATATTAATAATGTAACTTATCCAGTTGCATCGAACGATATTACAAAAGGCTTTACCATTACACCGTCTCAAGATGCTATCACAAAGCTTTACGCCATCTGGGAAGTCAACCCAGCAGATTGGGGATGGACTCTAAAAGACGATGGTTCATATCAGAAGACCTACGACATTTCAGGTTATGATGAAACTACTGGCGAGAATGCCTTCTTTCCTGCCACATTTAACCTAAAGAAGTCTGGTATCGCTGAAGCCGATCAGGCTAATTATCAAGACTATCCATATTATAGGGAAGCGAAGATCTTATCAAAGGGGATGAAGTCTCCCGCTAAAGCCAATGCTGCAACTGATTATACTGACCTTGCAGATGTGACATTTGATTATGACTTTGCAATCGGTGAGCAAGTTATCACAGGCTATATGCTTGAGGTACTCCGCACTTGGAATAATGGAACAAAGGGTGATGGTAGTGATGCAAAAGGTTATGAATTGCCAGAGATGGCATCTGTAGGCACTGCACCAACCACAGAAGCAGTTGGCTATGGTACTCTCTATACAGGCTCCGCTTACACTGCATTGAATGATAAGTCCAATCCTTTAACATTTGTAACATTCTTGCAGGGACTTGTGATGTCTAATGCTTTTACCGAGTATTACAATGAAAAGAATGCATCAACTACAGGATTTACTCCATTGACATATGCATACAAAAATACCGATGGGACCGCAGTAAAAACGATTGAACAAGCCACAGCTTTAGTTACAGCAACTCCTACTGCAGGGGATGTTATTTTTGATAAAAAGGCAACAGGCTTTAGGCTTCCAACAGATGAGGAGTGGTCTCTAGCTGCAAGAATAGTTCCTGAAAGTAACTATGCAAGTGATTTGACAGGAGCACATAGTGGCGAAACGACAGCATCATCAAGGAATTACCTTTATCCACAAATAACAAGGAATAATATGATTTCTGGAGCGACTGCTATAGGATATACTACAGATATTATAAACCGCTATGTTTATTGTACTGACAATTCTGGAGACAATGGAACAAATGTAAATCGTACAACACATGGTTTCTTAAAGACAAAAGTATCTGGTTCATCTGCACAAAATGGCACAGTGCTTGATAAGGCACCAAATAACATTGGTGTGTATGGAATGTCAGGCAATGTATGGGAATGGTGCGATAAGAACTCAAGTGGCAGTTATCGCAGGCTTCGCGGTGGTTCGTTCAGCAGCATCGCGTCTAACACGCGTGTCGGCTATTTGAACTACTACTCTCCGTCTTACCGTAGCGGT
>SAMEA104315433__coassemble_144_pt1 | contig 37809 bp, 28 predicted proteins | sample SAMEA104315433__metabat2_high_PE_016 | metagenome-assembled genome bin SAMEA104315433 (sample SAMEA104315433) | gut metagenome | biome: Monkey gut; feature: monkey-associated habitat; material: faeces | place: China | collected 2013
ATCGATTTATCCTGTAGATGCAAACGATTATGAAGAGTTGGTTTCAGCACTTGAGCGATTAAAACTAAATGATGCAAGCTTTAATTATGAAAAGGATTCATCTGTTGCTCTAGGTTTTGGTTTTCGCTGTGGCTTTTTAGGGTTGTTGCACCTTGAAGTTATTGAAGAGCGCCTTGAGCGAGAAAGCGGAATTGGTGTGGTGTTCACATCTCCGTCTGTAAAATACATAGTGCATTTGAAGAATGGCGACACTGAATATGTAGACAATCCGCTTGAATATCCAGATCCGATGAAGATTGAAAGCACCGAAGAGCCGTACATAAAGGCGACAATAATAACTCCATCCGAATATATTGGTCCGCTTCTAACACTCTGTATGGAAAAGCGCGGAGTGCAAACTGGTATGCAGTATTTGGATACAAAACGAGTGGAGATGACCTTTGAAATGCCACTTTCCGAAGTGCTTTTTGAGTTCTACGATCGCTTAAAAAGCCTATCTCGTGGTTATGCAAGTTTTGACTATGAGATTATCGGCTATAAACCAACATCGCTTGTTAGAATGGATATTCTCGTGAATGGCGAAATCGTCGATGCTCTCTCAAGCCTGGTGTATTCAAAAGGAGCAGAGTATAGAGCCCGAGCGATTTGTGAGCGCCTCAAGGACGAAATTCCGCGCCATCAGTTTAAAATTCCAATTCAAGCTGCAATAGGTGGCACAATTATTGCAAGAGAAACAATAAATGCTTTCCGCAAAGATGTGACGGCAAAGTGCTATGGCGGTGATATTTCTCGTAAGCGCAAACTCCTTGAAAAGCAGAAGGAAGGAAAGAAGCGAATGAAGATGGTTGGCAATGTGGAAATTCCACAAAAAGCCTTTTTGTCGGTGCTAAAAACTTCAGAGGACAAGAATGACTGATAGACCACTTTCCGTATTTGAGTTTAATTCGTGCATAGACGATACTTTAAGGAGAACATTTCCTTTTGTCGACATTGAAGGCGAAGTTTCGAGAATTACAGTTCAAGCAAGTGGGCATTGGTATTTTTCCATAAAGGATGAAAAAGCCTCGCTTGATTGTGTTATGTTTCGTTTCAATACCCTTCAGCAGAGTTTTGTTCCTCGCCTTGGTGATAAAGTCGTAGTTCGTGGTACACCGAATGTTTATGCACCAAGTGGGCGATATCAGTTGAATTGTGTAGCGATAAAACGAGCAGGCTTGGGTTCGCTACTTGAGATTATTGAAAACAACAAGCGAAAGTGGATGAGTACTTATTTTACTCGTCCGAAGCGTAGTCTTCCGCTTCATATAAAAACCGTTGCACTTATAACGAGCCTTACAGGTGATGTGCTTCACGATGTGATGAGGAACTTGGGGGAGGGCTTCGATGTGAAGGTTTTCCCTGCCGTTATGCAAGGAGAAACTTGCCCTGATTCTGTGAGTAGCCAAATTTATTTTGCAAATTATTTGCAAAGCCAAGGAAAACTCAATGCTGATGTATTAGTTGTGGCTCGAGGTGGCGGTTCTTTTGAAGACTTGTATCCGTTCAATGACGAGAAGATTGTAAAGGCACTCTCTGAAAGCAATATTGTGTGCAGTTCTGCAATAGGTCACGACCCTGATAATCCGCTGTGCGATTATGCTGCAGATATCAGAGCCAATGCTCCAACGCAAGCAGGTAGCATGATCAGAAATCGCAACGATCAATTTGCCACATATATTAAAGATTGCCACAACTTCCTTGATGACAGAATGCATCATCGCTTAGAAACCGCATTTCAAAAGAACGATTACGATAGGGAGTCGCTTACAAAATCATTGCTCTTTTTAAAAAACACCAATCGTAACTATTTTGAAAACGACAAAAAAAACTTGAGCATATTTTTGATGAATTTGTTAGGGCGAAAGAAGCAAGAGGGTGAGAGTAAATGTCGCTTGCTTTCGGCATACTCGCCTTATGGTATTCTTGAACGGGGCTATAGCATAGTGCAAAATGCGGATGGTAAGGTGATCAAGAGTATTAAAGATGTTAGCATAAACTCAGTCGTTCAACTAAAATTGAATGATGGTATTATAAAAGCCAAAACGGAGGAAATAAATGAAATATGAAGAATCGGTTCATCGACTCGATGAGATCTTAAAAGCACTCAACAATCCAAACACTCCTTTAGACGATGCAATTGCCCTTTTCGATGAAGGTCAAAAAATCTGTAAAACTATCGAAAAGACCTTGTCAGAAATAGAGAGCAAGATTGCCGAAGTCACGAAAGACGGCACCGAAAAACAAATCTCGTAAAAATTTTGATCTGTACATTCGAAAAAGATTTTCTACAGTTCTTTAGGTGTAGTACCTAACGGAAAATTTTATATTATAGTCGTTCCAACGAAGTCTTGTCCCTCTAGTATACTTATGGTGTTTTCTATGTTTCGCCCATTGGCACAGATGACTCGAATGGAATGTTTCTTCGCAAGTTTTGATGCAATAGGATCGAACGGCACATTTCGTCCAGGCTCCCAAGTTGTGCCTACGAGTTTTAGAAATTCACTCCAACTTGTTTTTTCAATTGGAGTTGCATTTTTGTCTTTTCTTGGGTCAGCTGTGTAAACCATATCTGTGTTAGACAAGTTGATTACTGTAGTTGCTCCAAATTTTAGTGCAAGGTACACCGCATCAGTGTCTGTTGAAAATCCAGGCTTCCAGCCACCTGCGACTAGGATTTTTCCTTCAAATGGAATGTTCTTTTTTTTAGGTTCAACAACGAGTGGAGAAGTCGCACCGAGTGCTAGACGTACATATTCGCCGTTTATGTGAGTGGCTCTGATTCCGACCCTGTCTAGTTCGTCATTGCTTACATTAGGGTTGAGTGCTTTCACTGCATTTTGGTAGTTTCTGGCAAGCGCTCCTCCGCCAACAACAAATATTAACCTTTCGTCAGTATGTGATGATAAATAGGCATCGATAGCCTCTTTGAAAGTTTTAAGAAAGTCGGTATCGATTGAAGATGGCACAACAATTGAGCCACCGAGTGAGATAACTGTGGTTTTCATTTTTAGTCCTTTCTTATATTATAGCACACTTTTTGCGATTCATTAATAAAAATTTTCAAAAATCGTAAAAAAATTATGCCATTTTCAACAAGTTTTAACAAATGCAAAAATTTTTATAAAGAAATCCGGTTTTCTTTACAGTTAGTTTGGTGAGATTAAGGAGAAAACTATGAACAACTTGAATAGTTTTATTATGGACGGTCGCCTCGCGGGCGATCCTGAGAAGAAGGATTTTGAAAACGGTGGCTCTGTTGTAAAATTCAGAGTTGCTGTAAATCGCTCTTATAAAGATGCGAAAAAGGAAGTAAAAGAGGAAGTTGTATTTATTCCAGTCGATGTCTTCGGCGGTATGGGCGACCCTTGCATGAAGTATTTACATAAGGGAGATGCAGTGAGAGTTATGGGGCGCCTCAAGGAAGACAAGTGGGAGACTGAGGATAAGATGAAGCATTCGCGCATTTCTGTCGTTGCAGAGCGTGTTGATTTCTTATCAAAGAAGAAAAAAGACGAGGTTGTGACAATCGACATCGAAAATGGTACAACGACTTCGTCGGAGGTGGTGTAGAATTAAGCATAAGATTCTCAAATGATTTAGCATATCTTTACTTGTTTTTCATAATGGCAAGGAGGCCATCTCCTTGTCGTTTTCTTTTTTTTCGAGCAGTCAAAGAAATTCTAAGGGCAAGCATTACATAAATCTTATTGTTAAAAGCAATTTATAAGAACTCGGCAAGGCACAAAGCCTTGCGGAGCCTTATAAATCACTTTTATCTAATAATCTTTATGCAAGCCTTACCCTTATAATTTCTTTAACTACTCGTTTTTTTTGTTTTTTCCGAACTAATAAAAAATATCTCGCTAGAAGCAACTTCCCAGCACCCGACGAAGATCGGGATGTATTTTGTGAAGTTGAAGCACGGATGCTAGCGACGGGTGTACTTTGTGTACATCCTAGCGCATCCGTGCTGACTTCGCAAAAGACGCCCGAGATTCTAGGGATTTCGTGAAAAAAGAAAAAGCACTTGCATTTTGTTGAAGTTTGTGGTACATTATAGATCTAATGTCTTTTAAAGAATCGATTTTTCCTAGTTTAAGTAAAAAATTATTAGTGATGATATTGTGTACAGTCGCATTATCACTCTTGTCTCTCTCGTGCAATTCTAAAAAGAAAGATAGGATTGTTATATATACAGTAGCAGATGAAAATCAAATGGCATTTTACCAAAAGGGTCTCAGCGAAAAATTCCCCGAATACGATATATCGATGGAGTTTATTTCATCAGGCAGTGGAGCCGCTCGTGTGAAGGCCGAAGGAAACAGAACCGCGGCTGATATCTTACAGACTTGGGAGGTGAGTTATCTCGGCTTGGTTAAAGATAATTTAGCCACACTGTCTTGGGTCGATAACGACACATATATGCCAGACTTGGTTTCAGAAGAGAAATATTATGTTCCAGAACTTCGCAATTCTGGAGCTATTGTGATAAATACTCGTGTTATGAAAGAAAAGGGTTTGCCTTATCCTAAATCGTATGAGGATTTATTGAAACCCATTTACAAAGGGCTTGTCGCAATGCCAAATCCAAAGAGTTCTGGAAGCGGCTATATGTTTTTACGGAATCTGGTTAACGAATGGGGCGAGAATGAGGCCTTTGATTATTTTAATCGACTTTCTGAAAACATTTTACAATTTACACCATCTGGCACTGGCAGTATCAACTTGCTTTTGCAAAATGAAGTCGCCATTTCGCTTGGCATCACCGCTCAAGCAGTGAATTTAATAAATTCAGGTGCTCCGTTTGAAATCCTATTCTTTAAAGAGGGAGCACCGTTCTCCGTATATGCTCACGCTATAATCAAGGGCAGGGAGAAAAAGAAAGGTGTGAGAGAAGTGTTCGACTATCTTGCATTTACTCTCACTCCAGAGTGCGATGCTCTCTATTATCCTGAAAAGGTGTATAAAGACAAAGATTTTGTTCTCAAAAATTACCCAAATCCAATTCCTTATGGCAATATGGAAAATGACACTACAGAAGAAAAGGTTCGATTGTTAGAGAAGTGGATGTTCTAAATATGCGTAAAAGCACTATCACTCGCTACATTCTTATTGCATTTTTTGCTATATTTCTCTTATTTCCGCTTTTACGGATGTTTACATTTATGTTTATGCGGGGCGAGTGGGGTTTCTTTAGATCTCGTATTTTCCTTACTGCATTAAAAAATTCGCTTTTGTCTTCTTGCACATCTGCACTTATATCTGTGTTTCTTGCACTTCTCTCATCGTACTTTTTAACACGAAGTTCTATTAAAGGTAAGGGTATTTTTACAACTTTGTTCTCGCTTCCGTTGCTTCTTCCGTCGATGTCGCTTGCTTTTTCGTTGATTATGCTGTTTGGAACGAACGGTTTAGTTACACGATTTTTGCATTTGAATCGTACGGTTTATGGGTTTAGCGGAGTGGTGGCAGCCTCGGTGATTTATGCTTTTCCGCTTGCATTTATGATGCTTTACGATGTTATGCTTTATGAAAATGTTGAGACTTATGAGAGTGCAAGTGTGATGGGGATAAGCCGTTTTTCTCAGTTTACTCATATAACTCTTCGGTATTTAAAAAAGCCACTTATCGCTGTGTTCTTCTCTGTATTTGCAACGGTTTTAACAGATTACGGTATTCCTCTTATAGTTGGAAGCAAATACCAGACTCTTCCGCTCGTGATGTACAATGAGGTTGTCGGCATGTTGAATTTCAGCCGTGGCAGTTTGATTGCATCGGTGTTGTTGATACCGTGTTTAATTTCGTTTTTGATAGACAGCCTCTCTAAGACTCACACAAAGGGACATAGCAAGAGTAGAAGGGAGTTCCAATCGACGAAGACAATTAACACTATAACATATGTTATATGTATTCTGCTTAGCCTTGTGATTTTCTTTACGATCTTCTCGTTTGTGTTTGTATCGTTTGTTAAAAAGTACCCTTACGATTTGTCTTTTACATTTGATAACATTAGGAAAACCTTTAATTTAGGTGGACGGCGAGGGCTGATCAATTCGCTTCTAATTGCTTTACTGACATCGATTTGTGGTGTGGCACTGATGTTCTTGTCTTCATATTTCACCGCTCGTATGAAGAGCAAGTCTTCTCACATCTTGCATTTATTTTCGATAATTTCAATTTCGGTCCCAGGACTGGTTCTTGGTATTTCCTACTCACTCACATTCAGTCAGTTGAATTTATACAGAAGTATTTTATTTATTGCAATAATCAACATTGTGCATTTTGCATCGACCCCATATTTTTTGTCGTACAATTCGCTTTCAAAACTCAATTTGAACTTGGAGAATGTCGGTTATACTCTTGGAGTGAAGCGGTTTAATATAGTGAGGGATGTAATAATCCCGCAGGAGAAAAACACCATTATTGAGATGTTCTCGTACTATTTTATGTGTTCAATGACCACCATTTCCGCCGTTTCGTTCGTTGCAAATTCATACAACGAACCCCTTTCGCTTATGATCAACAAATTTCAATCCCAATTCCTCCTAGAATGTGCCGCCTCCGTCTCCCTCATCATCTTCCTTACCAACATCCTAATGCGCCTAATCCTTAGTATCCTAAAGAAGCACTTATCGCACGATAAGTAAAAAAAGACATCTCAAAGAAACGAATTAACTCGAGAGATTTAGAATGTTATCAAATAGTAAGAAAAGATATCTCATAGCAACATATAACTCGATAGATTTTAAATGCTATCATTTGGCACAACTTAGCACTCGACGGAGATTGGGATGTATTTTTCAAGGTTGAAGAGGCAAAGCAAATGAAGGTTGTACTTGATGCACTACCGAATGCTTTGCCTCTGACCTTGGAAAAGACGCCCAAGATCCTAGAGATTAACTAGTTGAAGAAAAAGTAAGGTACATCAAAAAATTATGTGTAAAAAATTCTTATATTAAATATTATCTATAGTATATCAACTTTTGACAATTAATGCAAGAGATAAAACGACTTTTTTATAAAATTTTTGCGATTTTTTGATTTTTTGTAAAAAAATAAGGGTTTTTGGTGTGTTCTGTGGATAAACTTATCCTTATAAACTCTGTTTTTGAGACTTTTTTGTAAAAAGTTATTATTGTAAGTAGTCCTTTTTCTATGTTTTACAGTACTTTAAACAAAACGAAGAGATAAATAATAATAAATTGTCTCTGCTTTTGAAGTGTCCCTTATGCTTAAAATTCCGCTTTAAATGCTTGTGGTATAATTCTATTGGATTGGTCGTGTATAGTGTTTTCCATAACTTTTTAGGTGCAATCTTAAACGATATTAGATGTTCAAGTTTTATATAACTTATATTTAGCAATTCACACAAGTGAGAATGCTTTTTTAAAACAGCCTTTAATTTTGTTTGACTTTCTTTAAAGGATAAATCACTCTTTACAATTCTTCTTAAATCGTTTATGTATGCCTTTTTTTCTTCTTGCTCTATAAATATATTTTCGCTTCTGCTTATTGCTCTCTCATAGTGCAAAAAGCACTGCCCAAACAAAGCATTCTTATATACTTCTTTTGCTATTTTATCAAGCCCTAAAAAACCGTCTGCTATAATGCATTTCACATCCGTTAATCCTCTTTTTACCAATTCTGTTAAAATTTCACGATAGGAAACAAGATTTTCGGTTTGTGCTATTCTAAAGGTGAGAATTTCCTTATTGCCGTCTTCATCAATCCCTAGTGCAGACATTAAACAACACTTGTTGCCTTTACCAATATATGTGCCGTCAAGCATTATGTACTTATAGTCTTTTGACAACGACTTATAAAAAAATGTGTTCACATCTTCACTGTAGTTTTTTATTAAAAATCGTAAATGAGTATCACTTAAAGATATGCCATATATTTTTTGCAAAAGTCGTTTTACACGACTAAATACAAAATTCTCTTCTCTTATTAAACCTATAATCTCTAAAATAAACGACAAACTCTGCCTTTTATATGGAAGTATAAACGACGGAATATAACCTGTATGCCGTAGTCGTGGTATTCTTAAAGACAATAAACCACACTCTGTCTCTAAAAAACGGTTATAATATCCATTCTTATAATCTTTCTTGTCTTGACAAAAGAATAGAAAATCCTTTTTAATAAAAGAGTTGTACTGCTCTTCACAAAAAGATAAAAGAGTAAGATGTGCTATGCTTTTATTGTTTGCCTCCATATAAAAATGGTCTCATATATTTAAAAAAATGTCAAATATTAAGATTTTGGGCTAAAAATGCAACAATTATATTGACAAAATATGAATTGTAATAAATAATATATAATATAGGAGAACTAAAATGGACGAAGAAAACTTAAATGTTAAAAAACTCATTGATGAAATACAAGCAAACCAAAGTTTAATAAGACAACTTAGTAAACTTGAACCAGGTGAACTTGAAAAACTTGTGGAAATGGAAAATATCCAAAGAATGCGAAGAAATGCAAAGGAAGAACTTAAAAGGCCTGTCTGTCTTCGTATAAGAGAAGATGTATTAAAAAAACTAGATGACTTTACAAAAGGGCAGGGTAATTTTGACAAGGTTGAATATACAACTTCCTTAAGTGGTGCTATTGAAACTATGGTTGAAATCTTTTTAAATAACATCACAGGTGAAAAAGGGCTTCTTGATAAAACAAGTCCACTGTATACCTCCTTTTTTACAAACTATAATGGTAATAAAAGTTATGCAGGGCGATCAGGTACAAACAGAAAACCACTTTAATTGCTTTTAATGTAAAAGTCCTAGAGTTTTTGCTCTAGGGCTTGTCTTCTTTTACATTCTGTATATTCACAATCTTTCGCACTCCATTTATAATCTCAATTTGAACAACCACTTCTAGCACTTCATCTATTGCTTCTTCTTGTGAAGATTGTGAAACTTCCCCACAGAGAGACTTTAAACGAGTTTTTACTCCGCCGATGTAATCATTCTTGTGTGTGTTTGCATGTATGGTACACATACCTCCACGGTGTCCTGTATTCCAGGCTTTAATCAATTCAAGAGTTGCTCTTCCGTCTCTTACTTCCCCATAAATTATACGATGTGGATTTTGTCTTAAAGCACTTTGTACTGCTTCTATATCACTGAATATTTCTTTGTCGTGTGTATATGAATGTGTGATATTAGGCAAAGTAGTTGTAATCTCTTTTGTGTCTTCAATACATACAACTCTCTCTTTAGGGTCAATCTCATTGATTAGTGCAGAGAGTAGAGTTGTCTTTCCACTTCCTGTCTCTCCATTGATAATAATATTTTTCTTTTCCTTTACATAAGTGATTAGTCGCTCTTTTTCTTCTTCACTCATAAGTCCATTTTTACATAGAGTATCAAGGCTTCTAAAAACCTTTCTGTGAAACCTTAAAGAAAGGGTTGGTGCTTCGGTACTTGGTGGAATTTGAATGTGAACTCTTGAACCGTCAAAGGGTATGCTACAATCAAGAAAAGGATGTTTTCCATTGATAGTCAAACCATAATGGCTTGCAAGTAGTCCTGCAAGTGGCATAATTTTATTGTTATCAAAATCTTTTTTAACACAGTTTATCTCGCCCTCTTTATTTTGTATCCATACACTACCGTCCTCGTTTATCATAAGGTCTGTGTCTGTATCACTTATAAAACCTTTTAATTCACTATAAAGCGCAGAGGCAAAAATATTTCCGTATTTTACATTATTATCAGTCATCATCGTCTTTATTATCCTCATTGTCTTTAGTAATCATTTCATCCTTGATAGGCGGATGTTTAAAGATGTAATACTGTTCTTCAAGTTGTCGTTTTTTATCATCATTTAATGCAAAGGCATTTTCGTTAAGTAGGGCAGACGAAGACTTAACAGCAACATTTGTGGCTTTTTCTTCAAGGCTTTCAAGTGTAATATCTTCTCCACTTTCTTTTGAAAAACTATAAGCAATGTTTTTTGCAAGTAGATAAGTAAGATTATATAAAGAATTTTTGCAGAGAGTTTTATATTCATTCAATTCCTCTTGGAGTTTTTCAAGTCCATTATGATTTTGAATATAGAAAATCACGGCTCTATTAACTGTGTCTCCTATAACTGTAGGCGAGGGCTTTACTCCATTTTCCTTTTCAAGGCTCTTTTTTAATTCTTCGTACAAAAAATTAGGAATTGAAACTGCAAGTCCTTCAAAAATTTTTTCTTTTGGCATATATTCTCCTTTTTATATTTTAAAGATTTAAATATAAAAATGCAATATATTGCATAAAATTAAATAATTGTGTAAAATATAAAGACAAGGAGAAAAAATGGCATTTAAATTAAAACCGATATTAAGTAAAAAAACAAAGATACTTGATAAGGCTGAAGAAATGAAAGACAAAGGCGAGGCTATACTGAACACAGAATTGAACGACAAGACTGTAAAGGGCTTGAAAAATACCTATAGTCTTAAGGGAATGCTTATAGGAGTGTTTGTTTGCTTTATATTGTTATTGCTCTGGAATGGTGCTTTAACTTTAAAACCAAAAACACAGATTGGCTATGTTATTGAAGTCAACCCTCTTACAGGTGAACAGAAAAAGATTGAGAATGCTGTAAAGGAAATGAGTGAATTTACAACGAGTGAATACTTGATGTTGAACACTATTAAAACTTATATAACATCTTTACGGACTGTTGCAAATGACGACGGAGTGAACAGAGAGAATATGAAAAGAGTTTATGCTTTTTCTACAGGAAATGCAACAAACTTTATTCATAACTTTTATGAAGAGAACAACCCTTTGAAAATTAGCAATGAACAGAATGAAAAGGTTGATGTCGTTATCTATAACTGCATGCCGATTAACTCTGCAAATGGCTTAAAGTTTCAAGTAGATTGGAACGAAATAAGACGAAGTGAAAATGGAAAATTTAAGAGTGAACAGAACTATAGGGCTGATATAGATTGTAAACAGTATAAAGCGACTAAACAGACAAGTGAAGTAAACCCATTAGGCTTTTACATCACAAACATTTATATTAGTGAAATCAAAAACGGATTTATTATAAATTCAAATCAAAAATAAGGAGAAAACGATGAATAAAACAAAGAAAGTATTAGTTATATTTTTAGTATTAACAATGGCTGAGGGAAGTGTTTTTGCACATTCTTTAACAAGTCTTACACCATATGCTACAGTAGATTATAGCAAAAAGAACACTGTAGATTTTGGGCTTGGGCTTGATGTAGCAGTGAACAGATTTAATCTTTCACTTGGGCTTTTAATGGACAAGACTGTAGGAAAATTAAGTCCTGAAATCTTTTTAGGTGGAACAGTTTATTATTGGTATATAAATGATGAGCATTTATTGAGTTTAATGGTTATGGGCGGATTAAATGCTGATATAAATTATACAAATCCAAATAGTTATGTTTTACTCTCTCCTTATGGACGACTTGGTTTTGAATACATTACTCCGTTTAATTTAAACCTTAAGGCTTTTGTAGACTTGGGATACAACTTTCCACTTCGTGGTACAGAGACAAATGGTTTTGATGTACGAGTTGGACTAAAGGTAGGATACTCTTTTGATATTGGTGAAAAACTTTATACTCCAAAGGATAATAGACACGATAATCTTTATATTGGAGATGTAAAGACTGTAAAACATAATAATACAGATACAGAGACAGAAGAAGATTTACCGAATGAAGAAGATGAAAAACTTGCAAATCTTATCCAAAAACTCATAGATAAAGTAGAAGTACTTGAAGAAGAGAACAACTATTATAAGGCTGTGGAAGAGAGCAACAGTAATATCCGTTATGTTGCTGTTAGTACAGAAAAAGAAGCAAAAGATGTAAATAATATCAAATCTACAATTACTGATAATAAGGATAAAGCGAATGTCTCTATAGACGGCAACCATAATTTTGACGGAGCGATAACAAAGTATGTTTATAAAAGAACAAATATTTATGATGTGTTTTTAACTCCACTAAATATTACAGATATAAGGCTTGAAGCAGGAGAAAATATTGTCTCTGTGATACTTGGCGACCCAAATAATTGGGATAGTGAAACTATACAAACAAGTGAAACAATAGACGGCGAAGATAAACTCATTACACATTTACTACTCCGCCCATTAACAACGAATGTTCAAACTGATTGTATGGTAGCAACAGATGTAAGAGTATATTATCTTAAGTTGTATTCAACAAGAGACACATATATGACCGCCCTTGAATTTATCTATCCAGGCACAAGAAAAACAAGCACTACAACATTAAGAAGTGGGATTGTAGGCGGAAATCTACATTCTATAGATGAGATAAACAAAGCAGTTGATGATTTAATCTTTAATTATAAGATAAGTGGCGAGACTGTTTTAAGACCAAAGAGAGTGTACAGTGATAGTGAAAGGACTTATTTACAGTATTCAAACGATTTTTACACATCAAGCATACTTCCTGTAGTTTATCTTGAGAGTGAAAATGGAAAAAGAAGTCTAGTGAACTTTATACAGAAAGGAATAACTTATAGTTTACCACTTATATTAAAGAATGGCGAGAAACTAGTACTTGTTTATGACAACAAAGAAGCATATGTAGAAAGGGAGTATTGATGTGCAGAACAACAACTTTACACGGATAAAGAAGATTATATTTATAAGCACCTGTATTCTCATTTTTGCTGTATTATGCACATCTATGATTATAAGATGTAAAAACACAGACGGACAAATAGAGAATATGGTTGTGCTTGAAAAGGCACCTGAAAATCTTACAAATCCAAACTATGGCAAAGTGAACAAGAAGACTTATGAGAATGTAGAATATTACATTGATGAGAATGGCAATGTTCACATCATCAAGGACGGAGTAGATTATACTATACTTCCAGACGGCACAGTTTTAAGAAATGGACAAAAGATTAGTGCAGAAGAGGCAGGAGGTATACTTAATGCATTAAGAGAGATAAGCAGTAAAGACGGTTTAGTCTCATCTTTTGTAAACCAAGACGATATAGACAGGAATATACTTGTCTCTACACTTACAGAAGAAGAATTGCAAAAACTTGCTGATGAATTGGGAATACCAGTTGATACTCTTAAAAGGCTACTCAGTGAAAATCCAAATCTTACAGTTGCTGATTTAAAGAATGTAGGAAATCTTATAAAGAACCTTACAGACGAAGAATTAGAACAACTAGCAAAAAGTCTTGGCTTAACTGTAGATGAATTAAAGGCATTGCTTGAAGAAAACCCTGATTTAACTATTGATGAATTAAAGAAAATAGCAGAGGGAAAAGCAAAAGACAAGGCTTTATCGCAAGAAAGTGCAGAACTTGAGGCTTTAAGAATGTATTTAGACGAATTAGGTATAACTGATATAACACCTGAAGAGTTAAGAGATATGATTTTAAAAAGTGGAAAGACAGTTGGAGAGTTTTTTGATGATGTGCTAAAGAAAGGAGCAAAGAAAGCATTTAAGAATGTTGGCTTAAGCATTCTCACAGGAGATGATGAACCACTTATTCCTAAAAAAGACAATGGCTTTATAAAACTAGACGACGGTACTTTTCTTGACCCAAAGACAGGCAAAAAGTATAAAGACCTAGGAGGAGGCAAATATCAAGAGATAACTGATGAAGATGATTTTTATAAGGCTTTATTGAGTGGAAGTGGGAGTGGCGACCTTGATATGAGCATTTTTGAAGATATAGCAAACCCTGATACTTATGTTAAGCAAAATGGGCAATCACAAAAGGTAAATTTCCTTAAGAGCAAGCAAAACGGTACATCTGTTATTAGCACAAAGATAACAAACAATATGATAACGAATGGGACTGTTATAAGTGCTGTTTTACAAAATGGGATAAACACGGATATACCAGGAGATGTTATAGCACTTGTCAGTCAAAATGTGTATGACACTTTTACACAGAGCAACATATTGATACCGAAAGGCAGTAGATTGATAGGCAGTTATGATAGTAGTGTTTCTTGGGGGCAGAACCGAGTACAGATTGTATGGACTAGTGTAATAAGACCAGACGGTACAATTATACAGTTAAATGGCTACAATGGCACAGATACTCTAGGTTTTGCAGGGACAGGAGGCTCTGTAAATAATCATATAGCAAGCATAATTGGAGCGACAGGCTTATCAACTCTTATAACCATAGGAGCAAATTATGTAAGTAATTTATCTTCGTCAAACACTTGGGCAAGTATAGGCGAGGGCATAGCAAGTGGAATGGGAGAGACTACTTCAAGCATTGCACAGAAATTACTTGAGCGAGTTATAGATAGGCAACCTACAATAGTTGTAAATCCAGGTACAAGGATTACAGTACTTGCGAATGACAATGTAGAACTACCTATATACAAAAGGACAAGTGGAATGACTTGGAGAAAGTATTAAAAAAAAGCAGTTATTCAATTTTTTAGAATAACTGAATATAACAGATGTTATAGTAGTGGTAACACACAAATATAACACTTGTTATAGTTAAATAAAATATTATTTTTGGGGGTAAAAAAGATGAGAAAACACATAAAATTTTTGATTATGGCAAGTATTTTTGCACTTATAACAAGTGTTATACTTGTGAGTTGTCCACCTGTAGAAGAACCAAAGAGCGCTGAAATCACTAATGTGGAACTTATTAGCACAGGGGGAAAGATATTTTCACTTGGCAATAACTCTTTGCTGAATGTAAAGGCAGTTGCAGAAGTTGAGAATGAAAAGGATGATACTGAAATTGTTTTTGAGTGGCAACTCTTAAGGGATGATAATATAAATATAACAAGTGTTATATCACCGTCTTATAATTCTGTAAAGGTTGATATAGACAAGTTGAACACACTTGGCGATTATACCTTAAAGTGCTTTACTTATCTTAAGGGCGATGAAAAGAATATCACAGAGAGTCAGTTTGTGTTTACAGTAAATACAGATGAAATCCTTAAAAACTCTCTTAATTATTCTTTTTCTAATACTGATAATATTGATTTAAACTTAAGTGAAAGCGGAGCAGTTTTAAACAAGATAAATAAGGAATGGGCTTATAATAGGAAAGTTATAACAAGTAAGACTGATAGACCTATAGTAAGTGGCACAATACCTTTTGAAGTTGGAAACGACGATGTGCTGATTTTATCTTTTAAGGACAATGATATTGTAAACAAGTTTGGTGAACTTTCTATAGACACAGATGAAGTGAATACAAGTTATATTTATTCAAATGGCTACTTGTTGTATTTTCCAAACCGAATGGAAGAAGAGCAGACTGAAAAAGAAGTCAACCTTAAAATAAAGGCAGGAAGCAAGCAAGAGATAACTATACCTATTAAAATCACAAAGGCGAGTACTGAAAGTATCAATCTTCCTGAAATAAGTGTATTCACTCCATATGGTAAGAGTGGTGGAAGAATTACAATTACAGGCGACAAGGTAAGTACGACTTATAGACCTATAGAAGAGGGTTATAAACTTAATACGACTATATATAGGACTTATAGGATTGTCAAAGGCAACGATGACCTTTTGAATGATATGATTACAATATCACAGACAAAGGCATTGAGTGAAGATGATTATAAGACAGACGAAGATATGTGTTATTACATAGAGAAAGAGAATGCTATTGAATATTACTTTCCATATGCAGGTACATATTATATTGAATGCTTTTTAATCACACCACTAGGCAACACAGAAAAGGTACATTACTCTTTTGTGATTGAACCACAAATTCTTGATAGTAGCACTTATATGAAAACAAATTTATGTGTATCATATGCAAGTCTCTTAAATAATTCAAAGTACAGAAATCAAACGGCGAATAAATATATAGACAAAAACGATATTCAAAACAGGGTAAGAATTACTCCAAATGTCAATAATGACAAGCCGTTGTTTTATGTTTTGACTTATGAACCAACCGCTCCATTATATTATGGGGAAGAAGCCCTTATGTTTAATGAAGAAGAAGTAAAGGCAAACACACAATATAACTATAAAATGGCAGGAAATTATACTGTCTACTTCCACACATATGACAATGGGAATGGAATAGGTAACATTCCACATGACAGGGAAGAGTTAGAGTACTACCTTGACAAAAATAACTATGGGACTAGAAACTCATTTATAATTGAAAATTTAAATGAGAACAACATAGACCTTTCAAGTTTTATAAAACCAACACAGGCAGTAATCAATACTAATAACACAACAACTTATACCTTAACGGTAGACGATGAATTGTTTACTACCTTTAATACTGTGTATATTCAGGCATTTTGCAATGGGGTATATAACAAATCTGTAAGTCTTTCCTCGTCTTTAAAGAGTTTTTCTATTACTCTTCCAACCATTGCTACTAGTGTAAAAATATCTCTTGTTTATCAAAATAATAACAAGGCAACAATGACAAATACAGCAATCAATCAAGATATATCTTTGACAAAGATAAGTGTTGTAAATCTTGCGGATAATCTACAGGATAGATATAACTATAGAAAGTTATACCTTAATACGGATAAACTAGAAAGCACAGACAAAGTGTATTATCGTTTTAATGGTAGTAGCACTTATTTATCGTATGCTAAAGGGCAATACATATATGGTGACAAAAACCAAACTCCAATAACAATTAAAGTAGTATCACAAAATGGAGATGAATTGATTGTACAGCAAAACTATACAATAACAGATATACCTTATTATCCTGTATGTGTTTCTTATAGCGATAGTTCACAAGACACGATAAATAAGAGAAAGTTTTATTATTATTTCCCAAGTAGCAGTGCGAACGAAACAAGTTTAAATGTCTATAGTACTAGTTATAATTCTAGTGAAATAGAACAACTACAAACTGGAAGAATTTATGGCAGAAGCACTCATAAAAACTTTTATGCAAAAAAATCAACCTCATATATTACTCTCTATGTACAAAAATATGGTTATGCTAATACACAATATGCTTGTTCAGTAAATGTAGCAAATGCAATCAATCCACAAATCTCAAGGGTTGACACTGGAGTAAGTGGATATTTCCGCAATTACTATCTTCACAATCGTGCTGGACAAGACCAATGGGTATACACAACCATTTATGCACATCACAGAGAAAAGGCTGATGATTTAATTGACGGACACTTGTGGTGGGATAGTAAAAATAACCATTGTCTTGAAAATCCTGCATACAAGCAATACACATCAACCTGGAATTTACTACCAAAAAAGTATAATAGTCGTATTTCTTGGTATAACAACGGTGATATGTCAAATTATTATAGTTGGTTTACCTTAAGATACAACTGGGAGGCATTCTATGGTTATGGCTATGCTGGAAGATATGCAACAATAAAGGTTCATATGAGAGTTAAACAAAAAGGTTATTTAACTGCATATTATACAACATATCTAAAGGACGGTTCTACCGCAGATGACGAGTGGTTTAAAAAAGATACGAATTATATATCATCATCAAGGACTATAGGCTCTTATTTTGTAAGTGCTAATGGATATCAATATCCAAATGGTTTTTATAATTTTGTTTCTGGCAATGTTACGATACAAAAATGGAAATAAAATTGAGAATAACAAAACAAAGGAGAAAAATATGACAAAAATTAACAAATTATTTTTAGTTTTAATGACTGCAGTTTTAACTGCAGTCGCTTGCTTGACAGGTTGCGACTTAAATGCAGATATTGTAGAAAATATCACATCATCAAAAGTCGTTATCTTTCTAAACAATACAGAGATAGACGGTGATACTCTAGAAAATGATACTTTAACTGTAGACCTTGATACATTGGGAGGAGGTGCAGATATGAGAATATCAGCATATCATGTTTTACAAGGTGGATTTTATAGTAAAAAACCGTTTACTATTACAGTCTCTCCTGATATCAAGATTTATGAAAAGACAGACACTAGTATATTGCTTTTGAGTACGGAAATTGAACAACTTGGGCGATATATGATAACAATGAAGAGTTCTATAAATGAAAAGTATGACAAGCAACTTATACTTGATTTAAAGATGTCTTCGGTAAACAAATTAACTCTTTCTTATGAAGTGCAAGAAGAATATAAGGCATTGCTTGAGGGAGTAGATGAAGCAATATTAAAAGGTACGATTGATGAGTTCAACACAGAAGTAGTGTGGGCAAAAGGTGCAACTTATACTATCAAAGCAGTGGATATGAAAAGTGAAATGGCTAAACTTATGAATGTTGTTGTTGATGACAACACAAAGGCATATGTGAAAGGCACAACCTTAACTCCATATATCACCGTTATAGGGAATGAAGACGACAATGTAAAGATTACAGCAACTGTAGGATATACAAATGTAAAGAGAGAATTTACAGTCAAGACTAAATATTGTGGCGATATGAGTTTTAAAAACTATGTGCTTGAAAAGGAAGAAGAAAAAACCATATCCTTAAAGAAAGGAAAGAGTGAGACCTTTAAATTGACCCACACAAGTCCTGATGAAACACCGCTTGTATATTCAATCAATGCGGAGGTTATCTATCAAGACCACTATTATGACAATCTTTACAAAAAGTATATACCTGAAATCAACCCAAATGCTACTTGGAATGAGATAAACACACTTATAGTAGAAGATGACTATATGTGGAATGAGACAGATAAACACGAAAAGGGAAACGTATTGTTTGAAATCAATGTTGATAATACAACAAATCTGTTTACCATTACGGCTCGTGAGAGTAGTATATACACTACAAAGTTTGACAGCACAGAGAGAAATTTACACAAGTATTTATACATCAAGATGAAGACAGACACACAGTGGAGGTGGAAGATAAGAATACTTGTTGACGGAGTGCTTGAGGGAATAGAGTTTTATAAACTTGAGGGGAATGACAACGAGGAAGTTTACATAGGTGATACACTAGAGATGACAGAAAACAACAGTCGTTCTAATATGTTAAGGGCAAAATTCATACCTGAAACATATGATGATGACGAAATATGGTTTTTCCTTGCAGACCCTAAAAAGACTAGGGAGTATACAATCAATGGAGTAAAGACTGTTTTACCTTGTCCTATAGGGGATGAGGTAGTACCTGTAGATGAAGCTTTATTCAATGTGATAAGTTTTACATCAAATGACAGTGGTACGACCATAGGTGGTGGAGACCTTAAGATAAAAAAAGGAGTACACTTTAGGAAACAAGGACTTGGGAATGTTGATGTAAGCACGAATTACAACAACACAGGAGATGATGTAAAGATAGTGGCGATAAACCCAAACAGTGGAAAATGGACAAGTGTATTATTCAAATGTATAATAGACAATGCGATGACCATAAAGAGTGTAAGGGGAAATGGAAACACAGATGTATTCAGTTTTCTAAAGACTAGGGAGAGACTTAATAAATACATTGGAGTGAAACGGGAGGAAGACAGCAACACACTTAAGTATATGCAAACAGGCTATGACGGAAGCAGTCTTGAGCAGGCATACCCTAATACGGTTGTGAAGACCCCAAAGGAAAGAACATTCTTTATACAAGTGAATGGGGAATTAGAGATTGAAGCGACCACGACCTTTGATATAAAGGATATAACCTTGACAGTCGATTCAAATGCAACAAGGTTTTTAGGTGGAGCAGTGGTGGAGGTGAGTAAAACAAACCCAAGAAAGGCAATAATCACTGTGAATACTGTTTGGAGTGCGATAAGTGGAAAAAATGGAGAGAGTTATAACAATAACGCAGAAATTGTAAAGCAAATGTTTATGACAACAGAAGACGGTGTATTGACCTATTTAACAGTTAACAATGGTAAAAAGGATTATCTAGTACCGATAAGGTTTATTGTGTATTATGACACAAAAGCAAGTTTATAAGACTTGTAAAATTAAAGAGGTAGTAAGTGCTACCTCTTTTTATATACCTAAACGTTTGTTTAGGTATTATATTTTTTACTGTAGGACATATGACCACTTTGAGGTTTTGCCGTCAAGCAGAGTATAAAGAGTTCCAGAAATACCAGGAGTGCAAGCAATAAATTTTTTAACTTTTTCCCAATCCTCAACTGTTCCCTCATAGTAAATATTCATATCGTCTACATCACTATTCCAACTCGCAACTTGATAACAAGCAAAATTTACATTGTTATGCAAGTAAAAGTAGCAGGTTCATCAGGAGTACTAGGTTCACTAGGAGTAGGTTATTCATTACCATTATCAGGGTTTACCGAAGAGCCACCATTAGTAGGGCAAGAGACCAAAGAGAGAGCCAAAACAGCACTTAAAAGCAAAACAAAAATCTTTTTCATAATAACACCTCGTTTTTTCTATATGTTTTAATTTTAGCACAAAAATGCGACATTTGCAAGAGTTTTAAACAACTTTTTTCAAAAAAAGTGTAAAAAAAGACCTGCTTGTGTAAAAGTGGGAAAAGCCAAGCAAGTCTAAACTTGATTAAAGGAGTTATTTTTATGAATAAACGAAAAAAACAAGTTTTTGACGGTTTTATTCATTTGATTTTATGTGCTTATATTATATTAAGAAAACGAGGATTTTGTCAATAGTAAAATCAATAAAATTTAAAAATGTTTTTGAAAAGGGGAAGACTTGAAAATGCTACATCTTATGAGAGAAGCAAAAAAGCCTCTAAATTTAATCCAATATGCAAAATGGTATAATTTTACCTTTTAATGCTAAAGAATGCAACAGAAGCCCATTTTAATGCATTAGAAGCGAAATTAGAAAATGAGTGGATTGTTTAAAAAGGAGAAAACCCTTGTTTATATGAGAAAAGCCTTATTTATAAAGAAAACGTCCCTGCTCTATATATCGGCTTGATAAAAAAGGAGGGAGCAAGGACGAAAAGGATTGTATGTTGTCGTGCTATAGCAAAGTTTGCTTTAAGCACAATTTATCTTTTTAAAACAAAGACACAAGGAAAGGAGGTTAACCGAAACCTTGTGCCACACAGGAAGTTATAACAAAGAAAAGTGTACTGGGCTTTTCTTTATAGTTTTATTATAACAGAAAATGAAAAAACTTGCAAGACTTTTTTGAAAAAAAATAAATAATTTTAAAGAATGAATAGGTAAAAGCAATAAAGCAAATACTGCTACATCTTATGAGAAGCACGAGAAAGCCCTACATTTAATTCACCTGTCAAAATGGTATAGTTTTACCTTTTATTGTCAATAAATGCAATGAGAGCCTAATTTACCCCTTTAGAAGCGATGTTATGAATTAAGTGGATTACTAAAAAGCCATTTAATGGTAGTTTACTTTAAAAAAAGGTTGTTATAAGCATAAGTTATCTAGTAGCAAACATATTCCTTGATAAGAGAATAAGTTATCAAGAAAATTAAAGGAAAAGAACAGAGGGTTAAAAAATAAAAATAAAACCCTGCTACCTAGTAGCACAAGACCACGATATCGTACAAAGTCCTCTGTTCTCTTCCCATAGAGATTACAAGTGGTAGTTTAAACTCTCTTGTCTGTCTAGCCCTTAAAAGATATCTTCCAAAAAAATTAAAGGAAAAGAGGTTTTAAAAAAAAATAATAAAACCACCACTACCTAGTGGCACTTGCTTGCGATATCGTACAAAGCCCTCTTTTCGTCCTTGTTAAAATCTTTCTCCTTATTCTTCCCATTAAAAGACTTCAAGCATAGAATGAACAAAATTAGCCTTTTTTGTCCATTTTAAAAGAAAAAGTAGCAAAAAGAAAAACAACCATTCTTGTAAGTTATAGTACTGGTATTCTCTAGAATTTTAGTAAGTTATAGTACTGGTACTCTCTAGAATTTTAGTAAGTTATAGTACTAGTATTCTTTAGAATTATAGTAAATTATAGTACTTATAGTTCTAGAATTATAGTAAGTTATGCTAGAGAGATTGTACGATATCCTAGTCTGGTTGCTAGTAGCGAGTTGGGGTTATTTTTTATTTTTTAACCCTTTTTTCTTTTCCTTTAGTTTTCTTTTAATCGTGTGCTAGAATGATGACTTCTCGCTAGTAGTAAACTTTTTATCTTTATCCCATAAAGATAAAATGGTTGCTACTAGAGAGATTATTCCTTATTTTTCTTTTTCCTATCTTTTCCTTGTCTTCTTTTCTTTTTCTAATATAGATATATATATAGACTTATTAGTTTACTAATAAGGATATATATATAGATATATTATTTTTCTTTCTCTCTTTTTTATATTAATTCTTTTTGCTTCTTTTTCTTATTAAACCCTTTTTTCTCTCTTTCTTTTTCTTTTTCTTTTTTCTATTCCTTTTCTTTCCTTTTCTTAAAAATGAGTTATGCACAGGTTTATGCACAGGTTGTGCATAACTTTTTGAGTGCTTTTTTAACCTTGTTTGTAATGGCACTATCTGGAAAAACCGAATAGTTATGGTTGTTACTCTTAACAAGTGTCTATCTCGCTTGTCTTGCAGAATAGGGCTTTTTAAAACTATTATGCTTTTGGTAAAGTTTTATCATATTTTTTAAAATTTTTGTTTAAAATACTTGTGTTTGTCGCATTTTTATGCTATAATCTAAACAAAGGAGAATTTATGAAACTTGTAATCGCTGAAAAACCAGTGCTTGCTAAAAATATTCTTGAGGCTCTCACTCTTAATGGTGCTTCATCAAAAAGAGTAAATGCTCTCACTTATGAATGTGGCTCATTTATCATCACTTCTCTTCGTGGTCATATTCTTGAATATAAAGAACCAAAGCAAATCAACCCTAAATGGGCTTCTTGGAATGCAGAAGATTTACCTATCTATTCTCCTGAATGGTCTAAACAAGTTAAAAAGGAAGCACTTGATGTTTTTAACAATGTTAAGGCTCTCCTTAATCGTACTGATGTTGACACTGTTATAAATGCAGGTGATGTTGATGCCGAAGGTCAACTCCTTGTTGATGAAGTCCTTGAATTCTTGCACAACAAGAAAAAAGTACTCCGTCTTAATACTGCAAATACAACTCCAGAGGCTCTCCTTAAGGCTCTCTCTTCTATGAAAGACAATAGAGAATATCAGGGCTTGAAAAAATCTGCAGAGGCTCGTACTATGGCTGATATGATACACAGCTTTACTGCAAGTAGGGCTTTGTCTTTACAAACTGATACTAAAATCAATGTAGGTCGTGTTGCTTCCTTTATTGTCTATTCTGTTGCAAATAGAGACAATGAGATTGAAAACTTCGTTCCAAAAAATTATTTTACAATCTATGCTAAAGCAAACAATGATAATAAGAATTGCACTGTAAAACTTATTTTAAGTGAAAACGATAAACTCCTAGATGATAACGGCTATTTATCAAGCAAGGAAAATACAGATAAACTAGTCGCTCTCATAAATAACAATTCCTTTAATGGAAAGGTGGAGGTCAAAAAAGTAAATGTCGCTCCTCCTCTTCCTTTTGACTTGCTCACTCTCCAAAAAGAATGTGGCAAGTATAATCTTAAAAGTGATAAGGTGCTTTCTATCACTCAATCCTTAAGAGACAATTATGGTGCAATCACTTATAACCGAACCGAACACAGAGAACTTCCAATAGAATACTTTAACTCAAGAGAAAAAGATGTTCCTATTGTCCTTAAAAATCTTGCACTTACAAACTACAATATGCAAAAAGATTATAAGGCAAAGTGCTTTGTGGAAGATGAAAAACTTAAAGAACACTTCGGTATTATTCCACAGGCAAAAAGTGTAGATATCTCTAAAATGACTAAAGACGAAAGGCTCGTTTATACTCTCATTGCTAAAAGATACCTTATGCAGTTTTTAGGTGAAGATGAAAAGACTTTAAAAACTCTCACTATTGATTGTGGCAACAATAGAACTCTTAAGGCAACTCAAAGTGAAATTACAATTCCACGGTTTAGTCTCTTACTTGATAAAAATATAAAACAAGATGATGATGATAAAGAGAAAAATGAAGAAACTACCATTCCTTTTGATAAAGGCGAGTATACTTTCTTAATCACAGATACTGAATTAAAGATGAGTAAAACTAAACCTCCACAAAAGTTTACATCAAGTAGTCTACTCTCTGTGCTAAAGAAAAACTCACTAGGTACTCCTGCAACTAGAGACAATATTATTTTAAACCAATACAAGGCAGGTTATATTAAAGATGACGGCAAGTATATAATCTCAACTCCACTAGGACAAGAATATATTAAGAATGTTCCCTCATCGTTTATGTCTCCTACTCTCACAGAAGAATGGAAGACCCTACAAGACGGCATTGAAAAAGGCAAGGCTGAACCTATAGACCTTATCAATTCCGTTTTAAAAAACCTTGAAGAAGTTGTAAAGAATGCAAAGGAAAGCGAAAAGTCAAAAACATTCTTTATGACTGACAAATCCTTTGGAAAAAGAGAGGGCGATAAAATCAAAACTCTCTATCGTGGTAAAGGCTCTATGTTTTCCACCCTTGATAAAACAAGTGCTTTTAAACTTATCCAAAATGAAAAACTAGCAAATGCAAAACTCTTTTCACCGAAAAAGAATAAACCATTCATTGCTGATGTAAAAATAACAGGTTGGATAGAAAGTGAAGATAAGAAATTCCTAACCCCAAAAATTGAACTATCGTTTGAAGATAAAAGACTTTCAAAATAGGAGAACAAATGGCTAATTCATATAAAGAAGAACTGAAAACAAAAAAGTATATATCGTCTCTACTCTCATATGTAGAGATTGTCAAAAACACTCACGATAAGGATTTAGATAATGCTATAGTACAATGCAAAAACGGAAAGATTTTTGCAGTCTTTGCTTTTGATATCTTAAGCGATAAAATGGATAGTCGTATAAGTGAAGAAAGAAGTGAAGCATATAAAAACTTTTTTTCATCTAAAGACAGTAATTTTTCCTTTGTTTTTGACACAGTTAAAACAAGGAAACAAACAAATTATGAAGTCCTTGAAAATATCACTCTTCCAAATGTTAAAACTATAGAAGATAAAATGAAAGACTTTTACGAAAATGAAGTTGTGATTTTTGAAACTAAACTTTATCTTTCTGTAATTATGAACATTAAAAGAAGTGATAATTCGGCTTTGCTACTCACAGAAAAGCATATTGCGGAGTTTTCCGCTTGTATATCTTCCATTGAGGGCTATAAAGAAACTCTAGGCTTAAAAGGCTCTCTATTAAAAGGAGACGACCTTTATACTTATCTTGTGCAGGGTGCAACAAATAACTTTTACCTGTCTCACTTGAGTGTTCCTTTTGGCTCTCTTGATAAATGTATTGCAAATGAAAGTGAATTTTACCCATCCATTTATCCACTGAAGATAGATGATAATATACACATCTGTATGTCTCTTAAAAACGATAGGGCTTACACAAGTGCAAATATGTATTTTGCTCTTATGAATATTCCTGTAGGTATGAGAATGATTATTAAGTATAATCCTCTCTCTAAAAAGGAAACCGCAGAATACCTTTATAAGAAAAAGAGTGAATTTAAAATGAGTATGTTCCGCCTAAAAGCAAATCTACAAGGTGTAAATGGTGGTGGCATTGATGAAGACGAAGTAGATTATTCGTCACTAACTGCAAAGAATGAGTGTGATAATGCACTCTCTCATATTGAAGAAGATAATGTAAACGGTGGTTATTATTCATTCAATATAATTCTTTCAAGCACTGAAGATAATGAAGAACAACTTTTAGAACTCACACGATATTTTGAAAAAGTAGCAAGTGAAAATCATTTATCATTAAAGAGAGAAAAAAGAAACAATACCTTTTCTTTCTTTTCATCTGTCTCTATTGCTGAAAATAAGGGCTTGGATTATAACAGGACTTTTGCTATTAGCGATAATGTAGGTGATTTTATCTATACATCAGGAAATAACGATAATCTTAACTCTCCATTCTTGGAAGAAATCACAGGCTCTAAAATTCCATTTATGCTCTCAACAAGAGTGAATAATAGTGTCTATGCGTTTTCTCCTTTTGGAAGCGGTGAAGTTGGGCATATTTTTATCACAGGACAAACAGGTAGTGGTAAATCAATCACTCTTGCTCATTTTGGCAATGAATGGCTGAAGTATAAGAATACAAAACTTGTTTATCTTGATGTAGGTTTATCTATGTTAAATACGGTTTTATCAAATGGTGGTAAAGTCTTTTGTCCTCCACTTGATAAAACAACCTTTGCTCCTTTCCATAATGCAAAAGACCATATAGACCATATCATTGCTTTTGTGGAAAGTATAGCAGTTGCAAACTCTATACCTTTTACTCCTGTTCACACAAATGCAGTTAAAAGAGTGTGTGAAATTCTACCATATGGAAAGGAAAACACAGAGACATTCTTTGCACTTTTGCAAAATGAATTAGGGCAAGACGACCCTTTAGTGCTTACTATCTATCAATATGTAGACACTCTAGGAAACGGTATATTCAATGCAACAGAAGATAATTTTAATGCTAATGAAAGAGTGCTTGGCATTGAACTTGAAAAACTACTTATAGGACAGAGTAAAAAATTAGTTTATCCTGCTCTTACATTTATTTTTAATCGTCTTGAGACAATGTTTGACCCTAAAACTCCTACAATGTTGATTTTAGACGAGGCTTGGCTTTTCTTAAAGGATGAGTTTTTTACATTCTATATACAGAATTGGCTAAAAACTCTTCGTAAAAAGAATGCACTTGTTATTATTGCAACACAAGAAATACAAGACCTTACCGCTTCTCCTATAGCAAGTACAATTCTCTCTTCGTGTTCTCATAGGATATTTATAAGGAATACTCATTCAATGGAGAATACATTTTATCCGTCTTATCAGGCTTTAGGACTTGAAGACTACCAAATCAACACGATTAGATATGCTCCGCCTTTCCATTCATTGATTGTAGGAGAGAATGTAAATGAACTTGTGAATTTTCAGTCGTCTGTTATTCTTGACAATCTTAAGACAACAGACAAAATGAAAAAGGACTTTTTAAAGAGTATTTCCTAAAAACGGAAAGTGTGGTATAATTCTACTGTGGATAAAACGGTGGATTTATACCCTAATTTTTCTCATTGTAGAATTGTAGAAAAAACCTATAAAGGATTAGGTGGTGTAAAGGTGTGTATTCTTTATAATGGTGAAGAGTATATGCTAAAATTTCCTAAAAAAGTTATACGAAAGAATGAAAATGAGGCTCTTTATACAAATTCTCCACTTGGTGAATATCTTGGCAGTCATATTTATGAGATTTTGGGATTTAATACTCATAAAACTATTTTAGGCACATATAATGGAAAAGTAGTTGTCGCTTGTAAAGATTTTACACTGGACGGTTCTTGTCTAATTGATTTTCAAGAAATAGTCAATTCTAACTTAAACAATATAGATAAAGGATTAAGTAAAGATTTTTCCGTAAACACAGATTTAGATTTTATTAAGGATAACATTTTAAACCACAGTGGCTTTGGTTATATAAAGAAAGAGTTGATTACTCATTTTTACGATATGTTTGTTGTGGATTATCTTATAGACAATGGAGATAGGAATAATGGAAATTGGGGCTTGTTAAAGAAAGGAAATGAAAACTGTACAATCGCTCCAGTTTTTGATTGTGGAAATTCTTTTAGGTTTTTGTGGAATGATAATAAATATTTATCATTCGTAAAAGACAACAAGCAAATAGAATGGGCGATAAAAACTAAAACAAATTGTTTTCTACAAAATGGAGAAAAAGTTTGTCCACTCTCTTTAATAGAGAAAAGAACAAATCCATTTTTGAACGAAGCGGTTAAAAGAATAACTCCACTTTATAACAAGAATAAAAAGAAAATACACGATTTTATCTTGTCTCTTCCTCATAGTATAAACGGAACTCCTGTTATAACTGACAGTAGAAAAACTTGTATTTTAAAATTTTTAGAAATGCGAGAAGAAAAATTAAACGAGGTGTATAATGCACTCATCGTAAAAAACAAATCGACAGAGTGGACAATTTAAAAAGGGTTTCATAGTCTCCTTATATATTGCATTATCTATTTTATTGCATTTTGTGCTATAGATGTGGTATAATGTAAATATAAATAACAAGGAGACAAAATGAAGAACTTAAAAAAAATAATTATACTTGTGTTTTAAGTGGACTTTCTCTTTCTCCACTTTTTGCTTTCGGCTATCCTGTACACGACTTTATGAGTTTAACACAGGCAGTTATGGATTATTATAAAAGTGCTGAAGAGTTTGTAGCACAAAAAATGACTTGGGTGGAAGAAATACAAAGGTGGAAATTACAACTTGAACAAATCCAAAGGTACTATAAAGAACTTGAAAGTGCTGTAAATGGCATTGATTGGGGCGATCTTTCATCAATATGGGGCGGTTTAGACAATGCTTTTGGCTCTATGTATAACATTGAAGAAGAATTGATGAAAATGGACAAGACTGTTCAAAAAGAAGTGGCGGCTGCAAAAGAAAATGCAGAAAAACTAAAGGAAGAACAACTTACACAAGAAGAAAAGGCTTATTCAAATCTACTTCAAGAATTGTCTAAAAAATACGATGTTGATAATCCTGAACTCTCGCGAAGTGAAAAATTAGCAAAAGAAATGCTACTCCATGAGGAAATGGTGCAAAGATATCAAAATGAAGCAAATGATAGGCTTGAAGACATTAAAAATGATTATGCTTATAATGGAAGTGCAAGTAGTCTTACTGCTCAATCAAAAAAATATTCAGGTTATAAGAATGCTTTAAAACAGTATGCAGAAGCAAGTGACGGTGTCTCAAAAACTATATTTATGGGTGCAAAAGAACCACAAGAATATAAGGAGACAACCTTTTACCTTAAAGAATTAGACGATGAAAAGTGGATAGCTCCTTATGTTGGGGCAACTACAGATAACAGCAAATACAAAGTGTGGGAAGGTGTAAAAATAAGTCCAGAAGCACTAAAAAAAGAAGCGGAGAATTATAGAGACAATGCAAATACTCCAGAAGCAGGCAAGTATAACTTTTCTGCATTAACTCAAATGGGTGTAAGTGCTAGGGCAGGCTTTTTTTACAATGAGAAAAAGAATACTATTGAAAGAGTTGGTAGTAAAAATATAAACACAGCAACTAAAGAAGATTTAGAAGCTATGACAGAACATTTTAGAACAAAAATGGCAGAAGCAGAGGCAAGAAGTAATACTGCTCGTAGTTTACAACAAAAAAATGAACAGTATTTTATAACTGCTCGTATGGCTTTACAAACAAAAATCCAAATGTATGAAAACACACTTAAAGAACTTGAAATTGCAAAGGAAAACCTTAAAGAGTTTACACGACAATATGAAGAACATCAAGATTTAGAAAAGGTGAGAAAGAATATAAAGAACATAGACGATAATATTAACGATGTGGAGGTTAAAGGATAAAATGAAAAAGAAGTTAGTAGTATTTTTAATAGTTATACTCTCTGTTTTTTCTCTTCCGCTTTTTGCAGAAGAGAGTACAAGCAGTGTAAAAATAGTAATTGAAAATCTAGCAAAGGATAGCAATGATACATCGTCCCCAACCACTTTAGACGAAAAGATAGAACAACAAGAAGATGAATTAAACGATAAGCAAACTAAAAAGAAAACCAAATCTATGCTTAAAAGAATAGGCGACGGTTTAAAAAATGTAAGAGGTGTAATTAGTTTTGTTGCAGGCTATATTGAAAATGTTATGACACGGTTTGAACAGATTATAATGTCTCCGTTCAAGTTTGGAAAAAACAGTGGTGCTTCCATTGTATTCAGTATAGTTATGGCTATATTCTTAATACTGTCAATGGCATATTATATTATAGAAATCGTTACAAATCCACAATTCCAAATGCGAGAAATACCACTCTTGTTTTTCAAGTGTATATTCTTAATCTGTGCATTTTACTTTTTACCACAAATGGCAGTGGTTTTAAAGAATTTTGCTTGGCGGTGTGCAGAAATAATAACAGGCTCTAATGTTCAAATGGAGTATAGTATAGGTACTAGGTTTATAAGTGATATAATAGGGGCGATTGGGTTGGTTACAGGGGTTGGACTTATTGCAGGGTCTTTTTGGGTTCCTGCTATTGGTTCTATAAGTTCATTTGCTTTTGGCATAGGTTTTGCAGGCTTTTTATCTGTGATGAGTTCAACACTTATTTATTGTACTTGGGTGCTCGAGTTGTACATTGCAACTTATGTTTTGGCTTGGTATTTACCGAGTTGTGTATTTAAAGGGTTTAATTACAATCTTATGAATGTCTTTAAGTTTTATTTTGTGAACACACTTGAAGTATTTATGGGTGCGGTGATTTTCCTTATAGTGGTAAAAATGCCTATGATTAGTATACCAGACGGAGAAACAGGAAATGTTGCTAGTCTTGTTGTTTCTTTAGTTAAACCGCTTATTGTTGCAATATTCTTACCTGCAGTCTCAAAGATAATAGGTGCAATAACAAGTGGAAGTTCACTTGCAGACACAAGTGGAGCAGCAGGAGGTGCATTTAGGAGAATGGCAGGTACAATAGGACTTGGTGCAACAGCACATAAACTTGGTGGTTTAATCAGTGGTGGAAAAGGTAAATTAAAGAATTGGAAAAAGCAAAAGGCTATGGGAGATATACAAGATTTAAACAATGAATACGATGTAAAGAGTGGATTGATAAACAGACTTAATGGAGGTGGGAATAATGGGGGAAATGCTAGTCCAAATAATAATACAAGTGCAATGGATAACCTAAATAAAGAGTACGAAAAGAAAGGTTGGGATATGGTTTTTAATAATATGAATAGGGCTGAAAAGAAAAGGGCTATTAAGAATTATGGAAGTGTAGAAAAAGCAAGAGAAGCATTTGAGAAACAAGGAAAAGAACACTTAGAGAAAGGTGATTATTCATTTTTGGACACTAAAAAATGACATTAGAGGTTTAAAGGAGAGGCAGTTTTCTGTCTCTCTTTTTTAATTATCAAAATTGTCGCATTTTTAGGGCAAAAATGCGACAATTTTAGATTTTTTTACAAAGGCTACTCGTTGAATTTTTTTTGAATTTTTTTTGATGTTGCATCCTTGACAAAAGATTGAAAAATAGTGTATAATATAATTGAAGACCAAGGGCGAAATAGGGTTCAGATCTAAACATCCTTGTGGTGTCCCTAAAGTAGCCCATTTTTTATATTTAACCGTTTTATTGACAGTTTCCCCATTTTTCCCATTCCATACATCCCATTCGTTTTTAATTCACTCTCTAAAGCCCCAAAACAGCCGATAGAGACACTTTTTAACCTAAAATGGTGATACTATACTACTTTAAGGGTAAAATGCAGTGATGAGCCGTTTTAGTGTGTTTGGTGCGATGTGCATAAATGCTTGTCTATTCTATAAGGATTTACTAATAGACACTCTATGGATAAGGTGCATATAGATAAAGACTTATAAAGTCAAGCCTTATATGTCAAGATTATATAGCCTATTTTCCATTAAAAATAATTACACGAGTAGAGTATGCACAAAAAGTCCATTTTTTGCGATTTTTGCCCTAAAAATGCAATAGTTATTGAAATTATTTTAAAAATCTATTACAATGAGTTTAAGGAGAAAAATATGACAAAAAAGAGATTTTTTTTAGTTTTATTGTGTGTGCTACTTGCTACAAGTAGTGTATTTGCCGTTTCACTTAATAGTTCTATGAGTGATTTAACCGAAGTTGCAGATGTTATGACTAAAGGGTTTAAACTGCTTCGTGTTGTTATAATCATAGTTTCCATTGGATTTGTTGGTATGATAGCCTTTAAGGTTATTAAAGCCGAACAACAACAAAAGGGTAAGGTGTTCTTTGACAACCTTATTTGGGTTGCTGTGGTTGCAATTCTAAACATTGCAATGTTTGTTGCTCCGTCTTTCCTTGGAATGAGTGGAGATGTGAATATAAACAATGACGGTACTGCTGTTGTTTATACTTTAACACAAGATGAAAAACTACAGAATGAAATGAATGCTATTAAAGAAATGCATAACACAACTTTAGTAGATACACAAGGTGAGAAGCACTAATGCATTACAATTTTAGACGATTGAGTGATAAAGCCCTAATGCTTGGAGTACCGAATGCAGTACTTGTAAGTGAGGGATTAGGGGGTTCTCTCTTGTTTTTCTTTTTATTTAGGTGGTGGTATATTGTACTCTCTTTGATACTTATAACACATATTGTCTCTATGGTGCTTTCACTAAAAGGTGGGAATATCAAAAAGGAATTCTCGTTTTTACTTAATGTACCATACAGAAGAGTATATAAAGAGAAAACGGTATATCTACCTATTGTAGAAAAGGACTAATTATGGTAAATGTGATTATAAAAGGGCATACTCCACACGGTCAAAACAAAAGGATGTGTTTAAGAAACCATTTGAATTATTTACATCGTGTAAAGGATGTAAGTGAAAGGTTTTGTTCACATCCATTTGATGACAAAGCCTTTGTAAAGGTTTTTGGAAATAGAGATACAGAATTACTCATTGTCTCTCCACGAAAGGAGACAGATATGAAAGAATTATGCAGTAAAGTGGTAGAGGGTATAACTCTTTTTAATCACAAGAAAAGTCTAGACTATGTGTGTTATTTACACAATGATACTAAACATCCTCATTTGCATTTTGTGATATCAAAAAAGAATGAGGATAGTTTAGACTTAAGCATAAACTTTTTAAAGAATTATCTTTATCCGTATATCAATAATTATTTGACAAGTGTTTATGGACAAGAGAGCAAGGAGAATGAAAGGGAAGACTATATAAACAGCCTTTATAATATGGGAGCCTCTCGTATTGACTATGATATAAAAAGGGCAACTAAAAAGGACAAGAGCGGTAAGTTCTTGGTCTTTGATGAAGAAATGGCAAAAGCAAAAAATGAAGAATGGAAACTCTTTTATATTAGAGAGCGATTGAGAGTTTTAATGGAAGATAACTTCGCGACAGTTATAAAAGGCAAAATTGTTTTACTTAAGGATTTTATTAAACGAAAAATAGCAAAAGGTAAAATCTATTTGCATTTGCAGAATACATCTTTACAGATTAAAGAGAGTGAAGTGAAAGAAGAATATGTTAAAAAAGAAGATATAAAGGAAGTCTTGAGTGTGATTGAAAAGAAGCACATTACAAGTTTTTTGGTAAAAACAAAGGAAGAGAAGATATGCTTTTTTGAAACCAAGAAACGAAAAGATGATAAAGGAGAAGAGAGATAATGAAAGACTTTTTGAAGAAGTACACAAAGGCGATTATATGGATTGCTGTTTTTGCTTTAATGATACTAGGAAGTATACTTTATTTGAACAAAGCAGTTTATGGCAGTGCAATTACACACATACCTGTAAGCACAACTATAAAGCGATTATTCTATATGGTAAGCAAGGTAAGAAATAAATGGAGAATAGTAAAGATACTCTCTATATTCTTTACTCCATATGTGATTATGATAATTGCTATTTTTGGTACACTTGCGAACAAGTTAATGGAATTACCTACTTTTGAAAAAAGAGAGACAAGAAAGAAAAGGGGAAATATCAAAGGTAGTGCAAAATGGGGAACACTTAAGGAATTAAAAAGAAGAGGTTATTTATATACTCGTAGTAATTTACCTGGAGTTATATTTGGGCAGAGTGAGGATGCTGTAGTTTATGCACCAAACACATTTACAATACAGACAAAAAAGAAAGGTAAATATATAATCGGTTGTGATGTGAGTAAGAAGTTAGGGAAAACTCCAACAGTAAACCACACATTGATTTTAGGTGCAACTCGTTCAGGAAAAGGTATAAGCACAATTATACCAACTCTATTATCTTATGACGGTAGTGTGATTGTTTACGACCCTGCTTGTGAAAACTATACCTTGACAGGAGAGTATAGAAAGAAATTTGGCAAGGTTTTGTATTTTCATCCGCAAGACCAAAACAGTACATTGCGATTTAATCCACTTGACTGGATAAATAGGGATAAATTCCAAGTGTTAATGGCGATAAATAGTATTTGTCAGTTGCTTGTTGTGAACACAGACCCAAAGGCGAAATTCTTTGATGACAGCGCAAGAGATTTTGTAAAACTCTTTATTGAATATGTGTTGTTGTTTTTTCCAAAGGAGAGACAGAATTTGTATGAAGTGGCAAGTCTTTCAAAAGTCTTAAAGGAAGACGATATGTTCAGTGCAGAAAAACTTGAAAATCGTGTTTTATTGTTAAAGGAAAGGTTGACGAGTGAAACTGATGACACACAAAAGGAAGTTATTAAAAAAGGAATAGAAAAAGTTGAAAGAGCATTGAATGTAAGACGAAAGGAAGATAATGAGAGAGAGACACTTATAAAGGAGAAAGAAGAAGACAATATTATTTTAGGACTTTCAAGTTCAAGAGAAGAGATTATCAAGGAATTGAAAAAAGAGAAACCTGAATTATTCCGTGCGGTTCCTGGCGAGGGATTACAAGCATTTGTTGATAAACTCTATTATGATATTGAAACCGAAAAGTCTTTATTGGTTAAAGAAGATGAAAAAAACGGCAGTCGTTTAATTCTACTTGAAAATGCAATTTCAACATTGAGCAACTTAAAAACATTTGGAGCGATGAAGAGTGAGCAAACAATGGGAAGCATAATGCAGACTGTAAATGCTTCACTCTTATTTTATGTGGATGAAAACCTAAAAGAATTGATGAGTACAAGTTCATTTACTAAAGAAGATTTGACAATGAAAGACCAAAGTTTATCATTGTATTTGAATATACCTAATGACTTGACAGAGCATTTTAAGACTTATGTAAAGTTGTTTGTGTCAATGATAACATCAAGTATGACGAATGGAAGTGATTTAGGAAATGGTGAGTATGATATGAGCCAAGAGTATAAGAAGAATGGTAAGCATACGGTGTTGTTTATTTTGGACGAATTCCCACAACTTGGTAGAATGGAGAGTGTTGAGAATATGATACCATTTATTGGAAAGTTTGGGGCTTGTTTTATGCTTATTGCACAAAGTTTACCACAACTTGAAAGAGTGTATAAAAAAGAGGGTGCTTTAGGTATGATAGACAACATGCAACTTGTGAATATTAAAAAGGTTGGACTTAATATGGAGACAAAGGAATGGGTGAGTAAAAACCTAGGTCAAGAAACCATAAGTTTTAAAAGCAGTTCTTCATCAAGCAATAATGACGGCAAGAGTGGAAGTGTAAGCACAAGTATAAGAGATGAGGGAAGAAACCTTTTGACAGCAAGTGAAGTAGGAACACTAGGAGACGATGAGCAGTTGTTGTTTATACCTGGTGCAAATCCTATTAGGTTTAAAAAAATACAATGGTACACAGAAGAGATTTTTAAGCATAGGGTAAATACAAAGACAAAGGATAAAAAGAATAGTAGTAGTGGTGGTATGGGACACACTATTCAAAATATTTTTGGCACAGAAGAGACACAAGAAATTGCAATAAATATTGATATAAATGAAAAAGAGGCAAAAGAACAAACAACAGAGACTAAAGAAGAAAAAGACACAATCGTAAATACTACAGATGTAGAAGAGACACTGAATGTTAAAGATAATATAATGATAGATGAAAATGATTATATTGTCCAAGATGAAAAAACGGAAAGTCTTGATAATGATGTGGATTTAAAGAATTTAATAGAAAAGTTGAAAACAGAGGCAAAAATGCAAAATGAGAATATAAAGTTTAAAGATGAAGAATTAAAGACACTCTCTGTGGACAATATGTTGTCTCTTCCATATAGTGAATATTTTGACGACGATTTCCCACACAATGAGACAGGAAACACTGATAGTGATAATAATATTTGGAGTGAGGTTGAACTATGAGAATAATACCAAAAATGATTTTTACAATTTTTTTAGTGGCTATATTTTTACTTGCGGTATATTCAGCAATTTGTGTATTTCTAGTACACAGTGGAGTGATTGTATATAGCAGCACAGTCTCTATAAACAAGGGCTTTTTCATAAGGCTTCCATTTTTGGAAACAAGAGAGGGAGATACTGCAAGGTTTTTATCTCCACTTAATTTTAGAGATATAGAAGTGGACGGACGAATGATAAGTAAAGAAGATATATCGTTTGACTATTTTATAAAAAGAGTGGGTAAGATAGAAAAGGGTATGTGCTTTATGGAGGGTAGGGGCGACAGTGAGATTGAAAAGATTGAGGGAAAGGGTGCAAAGAGTTTTGATAGCAGATATTTTGGTTTAATTCCATACAGCAGTCTTGAGAGAGTGGTGTATTTACCACTTTTTACAAAAGTGTATACACTGTATGAGAAAATCACAAAAAGAAAAACTGAAAGTAAGGTTTTAAGGGTAGACTATTAAAAAAGAGCAAAAGGTGATAAAATAACAATATGAAATATATAACAGGCATATATGCACTACAATTTGACTTGCTCCCTGATATGGGCTGTGATTGGCACAGTACAACTCTAGATTGGAGTAAAACAAAATGGGGTGAAACTGATAATAATATTTTTGGCACATATGGGATAATCAAGTCTTATTCAAGTTATTTAAATAAGGGTTGCTTCGTTGCTAATCCTATAAGGGTAGCACTGGATGAGTTCATAAACAACTCTTTTGGTTATCTCTCTGGCAGTTTAAGAAAGGACTTTATTTTAAACGACAAGTATAATCTAGAGTTTTTTAATAAGGTTATAAAACTGAAAGATTTACCGCATTGGAAAGAGATAGACAAGTTTATGGAAAAGGAATATATGCTTGGTTGGTTGAATTATAAGGAGAGTAAAAATGTACAATGATGATAAAAAAGATTTTAAATGGCAAGTTAGACACTTGGAAGTAATGAAGAGTTTTTTATCATTTTTATATAAGGCTACTAGTTGTTTTATTCTAAAAGGTGGCACATCCTTATTGTTATGTTATGGGCTTGATAGATTTAGTGAAGATATTGACCTTGACGGAAAAGCATTGAATAATAGGAATAAAACCATACCGTCTATTATTCCATTTGTGAAGAAGTTTTGTGAACAAAATGGTTTTACTTGCAATGTAAAAAAGGATACAGATTTTGTACAAAGATGTATGATAGATTATGGCGATGAAAAGCACAAACTAAAGGTGGAAGTCTCATATAGAGAAGTATATAATTTAAATGTAAAAACAGAGATAAACAAGGATACGAATATAATTGTTTATGATATAAATACACTTGTTCGAATGAAAATAAAAGCAGTTGACAAGCGAACAGTTATAAGAGATTTTTATGACTTGTGTTTTATTACAAATAATTTTTGGGATAAATTAACACAAGATAGAAGAAATGATATAATCAGTACTTTTGCTTATAACAACTTTGAATATGTAGACTACTTGGTGGAAACACAAAAGGATGACCTAGTGAATGCGGATAAATTAAGGGATATGTTTTTAGACACTTTTGATAAGACTAAACTTTTATTTAGTGAGAGTGAGATGTCAAAAGACTTTAAGGATTTGCTAAAAACTCCAAACAAAGGTGGTGGAAGAGATATTTAAAAAAATTCAAAAAAAATTCAACGAGTAGAGTTTGTAAAAAAACCTAGAATTGTTGCATTTTTGCCCTAAAAATGAGACTTTTTGGAATTTAAAGTAGCCAAAAACAGTCAAAAATGAGTAAAAATGTTTAAAAATAAACAAAAAGTGCGATTTTTGTGCTAAAAATGCAACATTTGGGGTTGACTTGTTTTTTTTTTTTTTTTGTAGTATGTTTTAAGCACACTAGAAAAGGAGGGAGTTA
>SAMEA104315433__coassemble_175_pt1 | contig 34711 bp, 32 predicted proteins | sample SAMEA104315433__metabat2_high_PE_016 | metagenome-assembled genome bin SAMEA104315433 (sample SAMEA104315433) | gut metagenome | biome: Monkey gut; feature: monkey-associated habitat; material: faeces | place: China | collected 2013
CTCTTGCCGAGAGTGAAAAGATCGAAATTCGTAAGTATAATGTGATTTACGATGTGGTTGACGATGTTAAATCGGCAATGGAAGGTCTGCTATCCCCTGTCAAGAAGGAAAGCCAGATTGGAACTCTCGAGGTTCGCGATACCTTCCGTGTTCCAAATGTTGGTATTGTTGCAGGCTGTATGGTTACAAGCGGTAAGATTAAGCGAAAATCATATCTCAAAGTGGTTCGCGATAACATTCAGATTTCGAATGGTCTTGTAAAACTCTCAAGCCTTAAACGCTTCAAAAATGATGCTGCGGAAGTTGCTGAAGGGTTTGAATGCGGTGTTGGTCTTGAGAACTTCCAAGACATCAAGATCGGTGATATTCTTGAGGCTTACGAGATTATTGAAGAAAAGCAACACTTAGATATACCAAGCGAGATTATATAATGGGAAATTATTCACAAGATAGACTTGAAGAAAAGATATACAAAATAATCTCGCTTTTGCTTGTTTCGAACAAACTCTATTCGCTACCTATTGATGCTTTTGTCACGGTGAGGCGAGTAGAGCTTTCTACCGACAACAAGAATGCAACTATTTATTATACATTCCTTGGCGATGAAGCAAAAGGAGGAAAGGTTCAAAAGGCCTTAGAGCATTCTTCTGGCATAATCGGCAAGAGTTTAGCAGAGGGGATGAAAACGAAGAATACTCCGCACCTTACATTCAAGAGAGACCTTGTTTTAGAGAAAGCCGTGAATGTGGATGCTATACTTTCGTCGCTTGAGGATGAAAACAAGTAGTTATATCAAAATTATTAAAAATCATATAAAAACGATATAAGATGCGAAATTACATAATTCCGATTTATAAGCCACAAGGAGTCACAAGTGCTTTCTCGCTCTCTACAATAAAGCACAATGTTGAAAAGAAGGTAGGACACACAGGCACGCTTGACAAAGAGGCAGAGGGGCTAATCATTGCACTTACAGGTAAATATACGAAACTTACAGAAGAGTATATGAACTTGAAAAAGACCTACTTGGCTGAGATCACATTTGGAAAAGAAACTGACACTCTAGATAGAGACGGCGAAGTTATAGCCATGTCCGATTATATTCCAAGCCGTGATGAAATAGAAAAGGCTCTCTTCGCCTCCTTTTTAGGTGAAATTATGCAAACACCGCCTCTCTATAGTGCCTTGAAGAAGAACGGCAAACGTTTGTCCGATATTGCAAGAAGTGGCGAAGAGGTTGAAGTTGAACCGCGAAAAATCACGATTTACAAAAACGAAATTGTATCGTATGAAAACGGAGTATTAAAGGCCCGGTTTCAGGTATCGCGTGGCACCTACATTCGCTCAATCGCTCGCGATTTAGGGTTAAAACTAAACAGCCGTGCATATATGAGCGGTCTTGTTCGCGAACAAATAGGACCTTTTACAATAGGCGATGCTCTTCGCTCTGACGATAAGGATGCAATAATCAGAAATTACACACGAGAGCGAAAAAAAGTGGTGCTTAGCATCGGTATGTTTGACGGAGTTCACAAGGGACATCAAAAACTACTTAGGCGGCTACAAAACGAAGCGGTAAAGGCAAATGCGACCTCTCTTGTTATAACCTTTGACACAATTGATAAGTCTTCGTTTAAAAGCGAGCAGTTATTGACAACAGCAGAGAAAGTAAAAAAGATTTATTCTCTTGGCATAGACGAAGTTAGAGTGTTGAAGTGGGACGATGAGTTAAAAAATACTTCTGGTGCTTCCTTTTTACTTTCGCTAATGAAAGAAGTAGAAATTGTCAAAATGGTTGTGGGGGAGGACTTTAGAATTGGTTCTGTCGACAATCCCATCACTTTAAAAGAACTTATATTGTTTTTATATAGAAACGATATAATTGTAGAACCGTATGTTTTACTTCTGAATGGTGAGAAACTTTCATCGACTTACATTAGAGAATTAATAGCAGATGGTAAAAAAGAAGAGGCACTTCGCTATTTGTGAAATGCCTCTTTATTATAAGTTATTGTTGATTGTTTGTAGTAGCATCTGCTTTTTTATCGCCAGAACAGCAGTCTTTCATTGCGCAGCCGCCGCAACCGCAACTACACGAACTTTTACCTGCTTTCTTGTTTTTTACTAACTTTACTACAACACCAACAACTATTGCTAAAATTACGATACCTATTATTATTGTCGCAACCATAAATTTCCTCCAAAACTAATTTGTTAAACTGTTTGTTTTACGGCTGTCTTTTTGTTCTTTATTATCTGATCTGGTCTTACCATCATGTAAATAATTCCCAGTATCAGAACAAAAGCTACGGCAGTCCACCCAGTAAAAGTTCCAGTAGAGAAAAGTCTTCCTAGTTGGTTGATGATAAGAGCAATGATCCAAGCGTATATGCACTGATAGGCGATCGCGAATGCTGTCCATTTGCCAGAATTCATCTCTCGCTTGATTGCTCCCATTGCTGCAAAGCAAGGCGCACAAAGTAGGTTGAATGCGAGGAATGAATAACCAGCATATGAGGGGAATGCAGTTGAGAGTGAGCTCCAAAGCTCGGCTCCGTCTTCTGCCACTTCGCCAAAGCCATAAAGCACACCAAGAGTGCCAACGAGGTTCTCCTTCGCAATGAGGCCTGTGAATGAAGCCACAGCTTCTCTCCAATATCCCCAACCAAGTGGTGAGAATATCCAAGCCACACCCTTACCGATGTATGCAAGCATACTTAAGTCTTGGAATTCGCTGTCAAGCATTGTGAAATGCCCATCCATCCATCCGAACGATGAAAGGAACCAAACAATGATTGTTGAAAGCATAATGATCGTTGTTGCTCTCTTGATGAATGCAAACGATCTATCCCAAGTTGTTTTTAATACAGCAACACAGGAAGGCCTATGATATGCAGGAAGTTCAAGCACAAATGGAGACGGATTTGTCTGAAATGGCTTTGTCTTCTTTAGCATAATTCCTGAAATTATGATTGATGCAATGCCAAGGAAGTATGCAGAGGGAGCAACCCATGCAGAGCCTGGGAAGAATGCACCAGAAATTAAGGCGATGATCGGCAACTTTGCACTACAAGGCATAAATGTCGTAGTCATCACGGTCATTCTGCGATCTGCATCGTTTTCAATAGTTCTGGCCGCCATAACCGCAGGCACTCCACAACCAGTACCAATCAACATCGGTATGAATGATTTGCCTGAAAGTCCAAAGTGTCTGAAAATTCGGTCAAGAATAAAGGCGATACGTGCCATATAACCGCATTCCTCAAGAATTGAGAGCAGTAGGAATAGCACCATCATCTGTGGGACAAAACCAAGCACAGCCCCTACACCTGACACTATACCATCAACTATCAAGCCCTGAAGCCAAGGAGCAGTACCCCAGCCTTCGAGTAGACTATTGAGCCCTGGAATTATCCAAGTGCCAAAGAGTGTATCGTTCACCCAGTCGGTGAGTAGCGAGCCAACGGTTGTCACTGAAATGTAGTAGATTAGGAAGATCACCGCAGCGAAGATTGGAAGAGCGGCCCATTTGTTTGTAACCACACGGTCAATCTTATCTGAAACGGTGAGTTCTACCTTGTGTCGTTTAATATAAATTTTTGGAAGAAGAGACGAAATGTAATTGAAGCGCTCTGTCGTGATTATGCTCTTAACATCGTCGCCGTACTCCTTTTCACAAGCTTCAATGTCTTTCTCAATGTGATCGATTGTCTCTTGTGATAGATTCAATTTTTTTTGTACAGTTTCGTCTCGCTCAAAGAGTTTTACAGAGAACCATCTCTGCTTGCCACGAGGAAGATCGTGAAGCACAGCCTCTTCGATGTGAGCAAGGCAGTGTTCAACCGAGCCTGAGAATGGATGGATTGGCTCTGGTGCTGTGTTGTTGTTAACTGCATTTACGGCTTCGGCAATAATTTCATCAATGCCAGTCTTTTTGATAGCACTGATAGGAATTACCTTTGAGTGGAGTTCCTGAGACATCTTGTCAAAGTCAATCTTGTCGTCATTTTTTTCAACAATATCGTTGAAGTTGAAGGCAATAACCATAGGAATGCCTAATTCCAAAAGCTGAGTTGTGAGGAACAAGTTGCGCTCAAGGTTAGAGCCGTCAACTAGGTTGATAATTGCATCAGGCTTTTCGTCAAAAATGTAGGAACGGCTGATTCGCTCTTCAAGAGTGTAGGTTGAAAGCGAGTAAATGCCAGGAAGGTCGGTTATAATAATGTCTTTATGACCCTTAAGCTGTCCTTCCTTCTTTTCAACCGTAACACCAGGCCAGTTTCCAACATATTGGTTTGAACCTGTAAGTGCATTGAACAAGGTGGTTTTACCACTATTTTGGTTTCCAATTAGGGCAATTTTTTTCATTTTTGCACCTCCTCGGAGACCTCAATAATCTCTGCATCTTTTTTGCGAAGTGATAGTTCGTATCCACGTACAGTTACTTCCATAGGATCGCCAAGTGGAGCCATTTTTCTTACAAATATGGATGCCCCCGGTGTAATGCCCATGTCCATAATTCTCTGTTTTAACACCCCATCACCATGAATCTTCACCACATTGGCAGTTTCGCCAATCTTTACATTCTTTAATGTTTTCATATGGCTTTACTATAAAACCGATTTTTTAGTTTGTCAAGATCTAAATGCAATTATTTTGTCAAATTTTGTTGAATTTTTAACAAAATCGCCTGGGTTTTTGAAAAACTTATATGGTTTTTAATAAAAATGATATAAGTTTTGTTTTTTACTATTTAACTATTTTAGACACTTCCGAGATTATAACGGCAGAAAGTATTAAAATAGAGCCTATAATCGAAAGGGTAGAGAGGTGTTCTCTGAGAATCAAGGCTCCTCCTAGCAAGGCAAACATCCCTTCTGTTGAAAACATAATGCCTGTGAGAACTGGAGTCTTGCTTTTCTGTGCAAAAATCTGCAAGGTAAAGCCCAAAGCACACGAGCCAAAAGCACCATAGAGAATAGGAATAAGACCTTTTTGTATCGCCTCAAACGACGGCTCCTCAAAAATAAATGCGAAGATGAAACTGAACACACCGACTGTTATAAATTGCACACTAGCATAAGTCATGCTTCTGATTTTATCAACGACTCTATCAACATATATAATATGTATAGCGAATAAAACAGCATTTATGAGTAAAAGCACATCGCCAGAAGTGATGTGAAGGAGGCTCTCTCCTATTGTGTCGCTTCCACGGAATATCAAAAAGCAGCCGATTATGCTTAAAACTACTGATATCCAAAGAGAAACAGACACCTTCTTTTTGAAGAAGCAAAACTCTAAAATCGGCACGATTATCGCATAAAGTGCAGTGATAAAGCCACCCTTTGCCGCACTTGCCGTATATGCAAGGCCGAGTTGCTGGAATGTTGCCGCCGCAAATAAAATACTTCCGCCAAAGGAGGCAAGTTTTACTGTTTCCTTAAAATCCTTGTCTTTCTTGTCTAAAAGCCAGGCTACAGGGATCAGCACGAGTCCGCCAAGGGTAAAGCGTACCGCATTGTAAAATACAGGTGGCACACTCTCAGAACCGCTAACTTGGGCAACAAAACCAAAGCCCCAGATTATAGCCGTGACGAGGGGAAGTATAGAGTAAATTGAGAAATTCGAGGCGGAGCCTGATTTTTCGTGCATTCTTGTAGTATAGCATAATTTTCAGAAAAGTTGCAATAGTACCGCAGGGGTAAATTTTTTGAATTTTTGTAAAATTCGAAATTTTCAAATGAATGTAAAAATTTTCACCACTCTTTTGAAAAACTGTGGTATAATATAAGAATGGGACGAAAAATTACGAAAAATAGTTTTTTAGTTGCACTTCTAGTTTTAGCAGTGCTGTTTTCATCTTGTGCAAGTTCAAGTGGGGTAAAGCCTGAACATGGCAAGATCATCGAGTTTGAAAAGTACGGACATGCAGTACTCGACATCACGATTGAGAGAATGTTTGCCGATGGCTATGAATTAGGCGACACCGTGGACATCTACTTTGAGAATGGTAAAGAGTTTAAGAATGTACCGTTCTTCAATGGCTACTATGTGAAAAAGGGCGAAGTTATGCTTCGAGCCTATCCTGGACACACAAATGTTGCCGTTTGTATAAACTATGGCAAGATAAACGAGAGTGCATCTCTTAAAATCGGTGGCGATGTCGTAATTGCACTTTCTAAAAAGGGTGGTGCTCTTGATACTCAGGTATTAAACTCGCTTGTCTATTCAAACGATATTAACGATTTTGCCAATGATATTACCTTTGCAAACTTCAGAGAGATTGCAACCACGAATATCGGCAGAAGAAAGCTCTATCGTTCGGCAAGCCCTATCAATAATGAAAATAAGAGGGCAAGTACGGCAAATCGCCTTGCTTACAATGTTCGTATACAGAGTGTTCTAAATCTTGCAGATACTACAGCTGATATAGATTCGTATATAAAGGCTACTGATTTTGCGAGCGAATATTATAAGGGGCTTTACGATAACGGTAAAGTCATAGCCTTGGGTATGCCAGTTGATTTCTCAAGCGAAAACTTCCAAAAAGATCTTGTCTCTGGAATAAAAAAATTAGTTGACGATGAAATGAGTACTCCGATCCTCATCCATTGTACGGAGGGGAAGGATAGGGCAGGCTTTACAGCTGCACTTCTTGAAGCTCTAATGGGTGCAAGCTATGACGAAATTGTCAGCGATTATATGGTTTCTTATAAGAATTATTACGGAATTACCAAGGCAAACGATGAGATACGCTACAATCTGATCGTAAAGAACAACATCAACGAAATGCTAAAAGTTATCGCAGGTGTTGACAGCATTGATGATATCACTGACGAGAAACTTGTATTTGGTGCTGCCACTTATTTAGAGAATGGCGGAATGACCGATGATGAGATAGAAGATCTTTTTTATCTCTTGCATTAATTTATTGGGCTTTTTCTCCTTGCAAAGTCTCAGTTTTTGTGGTATAATATAATTTATGTACATTACAGGAACACATGCAATTGAAGAAGCCCTTGAAAATGCACCCAAGGGTTCGGTCTTATTCGTACTCTCGTCGAGTAAAACTAATGATGATCTTATTCGTAAAGCAAAAAGTACAGGTGGCATAGTTGTAAAAAAGGTGATGAGAGAGGCTCTTGATGAGATGAGTACTGATCATCGCGGTGCGGTGCTATCAATAGTTTCGTCTGCCTTTACAGCCTCTCTTTCAAATAAGGTCTCGCTTCGTGAATTTTTAGAGAATATAAAAGGCGATGATGAAACTCCGTACACTGTTTTGCTCTTAGACGGAATTACAGACCCACACAATCTTGGGGCAATATTGCGTTCGTCTGATCAATTCGGTGTGAACCTTGTCGTGTTGCCACCGTCTCGCACGGCTACTATCAACGAGACTGTAATGCGCATATCATCAGGTGCTTATGCCTATGTGAATATAGCAGAAGGCGAAAATATGAACCAGGCTATATCAAGGCTTAAGGAAAATGGCTTTTGGATTTATGCATCCGATATGAACGGCGAGAAACTACCAGATGTAAAATTTGCAAAACGAACCGCCATCATTATGGGTAGAGAAGGCGAGGGACTTCATCCGCTTGTGAGAAAGAATGCAGATTTTGCCGTGAATATTCCAACCGTCGGTCATATAGATTCGCTTAATGTATCAGTTGCAACTGGAATTATGCTATATGCATCTTTTATAAACAGGGGCTAAAATGTCGTCCTCGTTTGATGAAAAAAGCAGTGCAGTTCTAGAGGCTCTTTCTCTCAACGATAAGCAAAAAGAGGCGGTTTTAGTAAACGATCGTCCGCTTTTGATTTTAGCTGGTGCTGGCAGTGGCAAAACTCGTACGATAATATCAAAGATCGTTTATGATATTTTGGTGCTAGACATCGATCCGCATAACATCCTTGCTGTAACTTTTACAAACAAGGCTGCAGAGGAGATGCGAACACGTTTGACGCTCTATCTTGGTGAGAACCGTGCGAAGAATGTTGAAATTCGCACATTCCACTCGTTCGGTGCGAATTTCCTACGCCTTCATGCAAATGTCATAGGCTTGAATCCTGCCTTTGCGATATACGATGATAAGGATGCACTCGCCCTTTTGAAAACCAAGTATACTGACACTCCATCGAAGGATTTGAAGCCAATTATTGAGAAGATCCTTGAGGCGAAAGAGCGTGGCTTCAATGTAAATAACTACATGGAATATTTCGATTCGCATACCGATATTTACGAATATTTTAAGGTATACGACAAACTGCTTCGCGAGAGTGGCAATGTGGATTTGCCAGAGTTGATCTCCTTGCCGACAAAGGCACTTTCGTCAAATCCTGAACTCAGGCAGGAAACACAACTACGATATCAGCGAATTTTTGTTGATGAGTACCAAGACACTAACGGAGCTCAATTTGCACTTCTAAAATGCCTTGTTGGTAGTGGAAATATCATCTGTGTGGTTGGAGATGATGATCAGAGTATATACAGCTTTCGTGGCTCAGAAGTTGAGCATATTCTTGAGTTTACCGATTATTTTAAAGGGGCTGCTACTGTAAAACTCGAAGAGAACTATCGCTCAAGTGGTTCAATTATTGCTCTTGCATCTTCGTTAATCAAGCATAATAAACAGCGCCACGATAAGACACTTTGGACAGGGAATCCTAAAGGCGATTTGCCCCGTTTGGTTGTATTTGACACTGAGAGAGACGAGGCAGCTTTTATCGCATCAGAACTTAAAAATAGCGACGAAAATGAATCTGTTGCTGTCCTTTATAGAACGAATGCCCAAGGTGCTTCGTTTGAAGATGCTTTTTTAAACAAGCGGATTCTCTATCACGTGCTTCGTGGTAATTCGTTCTATGAGAGAGCCGATATCAAAGATGTGGTTGCACTTATGGCACTCGTCTTAAATTCTTACGATGTGGTTGCATTCTTGAGAATTGCAAATAAGCCTGCCCGTGCTTTAGGCGATACTGCACAAAACACAATCCTTGACTTTGCATCTCTCTATTGCTCAGGAGATTTAATCGAGGCTCTTAAAACCGTAAAACTCACGAAGAAAGCTACAGAAGGAGCAGTAGAACTCGCACTTACAATAGAGAGAGCTCGCACTCGCCTTGGTAAGGAGCCAAACAGCGATTTTCTTCGCACCCTTCTTATGGAATCAGGCTTGTATGCCTACTATGCCGCCGTTGATGAAAAGGAAGGAAACACAACAGATTTGCACATTGATGCTCTAGAAGCACTCTGTGGTCAGGTTGATTCTTTTGAAACAGGTGAGAACGGAATAATTGCGCTTATGGAGCAGATGTCGCTTGTAAGTGCCCAGGATACAAAAACCACAGAAGGAGTTGCACTTTCAACCGTACACGGAGTAAAAGGGCTTGAGTTTGATAGAGTGTATATAACTGGTCTTGAAGATGGGCTTTTCCCACTAACTCGCTCTGATAGCACAGAAGAAGAGCGCCGTTTAATGTATGTTGCGATTACGAGAGCTCGTAAAAATTTAACATTGACACTCTCACTTTCGCGCTTTAAGTACGGCAAAAGAGAGAATCAGAAACCCTCTCCATACATTAAAGAATTGGACAAGCAGAATTACACACTCCATAACAACTCGCTTAAAACAAACGATCAGATTGTCGCACGGCTCTTTAATAAAAACACCGAAGATTCAAGTTATGATGATAACCGTTCGAGTTATAATCGCTACGGTTACCAAAACAGGAACTTATATCAAAACAGTAAAAAACCATATAATTCTTATAGCAGTTCTAATAATCAGTCGGCTCCAGAGATTCTTGCTCGCTTAAAAAAAGCATCAGAGCTTGAAAACAGTGGCGACTATCAAAAAATGCCTACATCTCGTGAAGTGGGAACAATGGAAGCCGAGAGCCTACCGTTTAAAACTTTAGACCGAGTGGAGCATCCAGACCCTTCTTACGGAAAGGGGCGCATTGCTCGCATTAGAATGCTAAAGGATCGCTATGTTATGGATGTGCATTTTGACAACGGCAGGGATAGTGTTTTTCCTGTGTTTAACACAAAGTTGAGGAAGATATGAAGAAAGCAGAACTTGTAAAATTGTTGAACGATAAACTAAAAATCGCCGAATTTGAAAAAGCCGACATCTCTATGAACGGCATACAGGTTGATAATTCTAAGGACGAAATCAACAAAATCGTCTTTGGAGTAGATGCATCGCTTGAGCTTATAGAAAAGGCGAGGGACGAAAAGGCTGATATGATTTTTGTCCATCACGGTTTATATTGGGGGCATCCGATTAGGATTGATGGTGCATTTTACGATAGAATTGCGACTCTTATTAAAAACGATATAGCCTTGTATGCCGCCCATCTTCCTTTAGATGCTAATGAACTTCTTGGCAACAACTTTAGTATTGCAAGAGCTTTGAAGTTGAAAAATATTCGCCCTTGGGGAGAATATCACGGTATTGATATCGGTGCGATAGGGGAGAGCGAAAAGCCTCTCTCACTTCCCGAAATTGCAAAAACTCTTAATTTTGATGGCAAAGACGATCTTAAGATTTTCGACTTTGGTAAAAAAACAGGTGTTTCAAAAATTGCAATAATTTCAGGCGGAGCCGCGGACGAAGAAGATCTCGTTTCGGCTATGAAAGAGGGTGCCGATGTTTACATCACAGGCGAACACAGCCACACACTTTATCACTTTTTGAAAGAGAACAAAATGTCGATGATTTCAGGCGGACACTACAAAACTGAGGTGTTCGGACCTAAAAGCACAGCTGACTTTTTGACAAAACACGGATTAATTTGTAAATTTATAGATATACCAACTGGAATGTAAGGTTATGAAGATAAAAGATTTGTATATAAAAAAGCCGTATTGGTGGCCACTTATTCTCACTTCCGTCCTTTTGATAATAGATCAGGTGTCAAAGGCTCTTGTGGTGAAGTATATTCCGCTCTGGACCTTCCCAAACTCTCCTGATAGAGTTAGAGTCTTTGGCGATTTCTTGTGTTTTATCCACGTTAGGAACTTAGGAGCAGGATTTTCGTTTGGTGCCGATTTTGTTGGTTTTTGGCGTATCCTTGTGATTTTTATACTTCCGATTCTTGTGATGCTACTTGTGCTATACTTGGTGCTTGGTGGTATGGAAAAGTGTGGCTTTAAGAAAAATCAAGTCTGGTTTTTCTCCGTTGTGCTTGCAGGCGGAGTTGGTACGATTATCGATAGGATTTGTCGTCCACTTGGAGTTGTAGACTTTATTTCAGTCAAATTCTACGGATTTTTAGGTTTTGAATACTGGCCGACCTTCAATATCAGCGATTCTTGTGTAGTTGTTGGGGTTATAGCCTTGATTATTTCTTTCCTATGTGATACAATAAGAAATGGGAATAAATCAAAGGATAGTAGCACGAGGTAAAAATGGGTGATAAAACCGAAGAGGGGGTGTGTCTTTTTCACAAGAAACGAGGTGAAAAAGACTTAGAATGTGGTTTTTTTTCACCTCTTTCAGGCTTGATGTATATTAAAATTGTATCTGCATTAAAGTCGAGTAAGTTGTATTTGCCACTTTGTAGTGAGGCAAGAGTGTATTTAGGCACTACTTCTAATGCTTCTATGTATGTATTAAAAGATGTTATGGTTGAAAAATTAAGATCGAATATAGTTGAGGACTATGATAAAATTTCTGTTTTTTCTCTTTTAGCAAAGGCTTTGATCCATTTTGGTGCATACGACCGCGAGAGTTCGTATAGCCTTTTTATCACTGCAGCAAATGCCATAGATCGCGGAGTAAATCCATACTTCGTTTTTGCCCATACGATAGAAAAGTTCTTTGTGTATCAGGGCATTTCTGGCGATTATGAAGCTTGCCCACATTGCGGAAAAGATTATGATGCGGACGAAACTCTTGGCTATTCTAAAGAACATAACTGTTCTTGTTGTGAAGATGATGCGAACATCAGAAATGTGCTTAGTCCAAAACTCAGAGAGTATCTTAAGGCGACCCAAGATAGAGATATTGACGAATTGCTAAAAAACGATGAGGCGGATGTAAATATATATAGGCTCGCCGCATTTGAATGCTTTCGCCTATCCGTTTTGAATGGAAGATATTTTAAAGAAATAGATGGTTTTTTGAAAAGCATGAGACAGTATAGAGGGGGAATGATGTGAAGAATTATACGAAAAACAGCCTCAGTGCAGATAGGTTAGAAACTCTTTTAGATAATTATACGCTAGATCCAATAACGGCATCTATATTAGTGAGGCGTGGTTTAGATACGAGTGAAAATTTGAAATATTTCATTTTGCAAAACAACGAAGCGACTTTCAATAGCCCATTTTGCTTCAACGATATGGAAGTGTTTGTTGACCGTGTTAAAAAGGCTATAGATAATCACGAAAAGGTGTATTTGTTCGGTGATAGAGATACAGACGGTATCACATCGCTCACTATTATGAACGATTATTTACAAAAGTGTGGTCTTGAAACTTACGTAAATTTACCTACAGGTAGTGAAAATTATGGTCTTGCTCTGTCGGTTGTAGACGAGGTGAAGGAGAAGGCCTGCACACTTTTAATAACCGTGGATTGTGGCATCACCGCCAAGGAGAGTGTCGATCTATTCAATCAAAACGGCATAGATGTGCTAATTGTCGATCATCATCTTCCGCCAGAAAAGAAGGAGGACCTTCCTTCGGCTCTTGCAATTATAGACCCAAAGTTGCCAGACAGTGGTTATCCTTTTGATGGATTATCAGCAGCAGGAGTTGTTTCAAAGTGTGTAAAAGCCTTAGAACTATCTCGTCACACCCAGCATTATAATGTGCCGTATTACCTTTTTACAACAGAGCTTGGTAAAACTAGAAACTCTGTTATACTCTCGCTTATGATTGTCAAAAACTTGCACGAAGAAGAGCGATATATTGAGGAGTGGGCCTTAGATGGGAAGAACAATCCACTTGATTCTGAAATAATGCGATTGCTGACGGATGGGTTTGGTCGAGTGTGTGTATACAAGCTTGACGATATGATCTCACTACTTTCCTCAACCTTTTTAGGTGAACTCAACCTTCCACGCTTTATGGAACTCAGAATGCGCATTGTAAAATACTTTCCTGAGTATAGGCGCGATTCGCTTTTTGAGATTGCAAATAAACTAAATTACCATAAGATGCTTTCCAGAGGCTCTGCACTTCTTGACACCTTCTACTATCTCTTTGTTAATTGTCTTGCAAAGAGCCTTGCTGGTTTTCAAAACACTGTTCGTGATTGTTTAGACCTTGCTGCAATTTCAACGATTGCCGATTTAATGCCACTGACGAACGAGAATCACAACATAGTAAAGGTAGGCTTGCAACTTATAAACAATCATCCACGCCTTTCACTATTGCCTTTTTTATCGCAAAAAGCCTTGCTTATGCGACCGATAAATTCAATAGATGTATCTTTTTACATTTCGCCTGTAATAAACTCTGCAGGCAGAATGGGGGACAGCAGGCTTGCACTTGATGAGATTATGTCGAAGGACAAAGAAGAAATCGATGTACTATCCCGCCGTTTGTTTGAACTCAATGATGAGCGTAAAAAGACAGGCGATGAGGCTTGGACTGTGATAAAACCACTCGCCGAGGAGAGCATCAGAAAGAACTCTGGCAAGTTCGTATTCGTGGTGTCTTCTGAGATTCCTCGAGGTTTTACAGGGCTTTCTGCATCAAAAGCCTTGCATGTTTATAATGCACCGTGCGTTATAATCTCGCTTCAAGACGATATCGCCTCAGGCTCTATTAGAACTCCAAACAATATCAATGCACTTGAGTTTATTCAAAACTTCTCTGACATTCTCTCTGATTTTGGGGCGCATCAGTGTGCAGGCGGTTTTACTCTCGATAAAAACCGAATTGGTGAACTTGAAGAAGCGATGTGTGAAAGAGCCGCTGTATTATTTGATCCATCCTTGCTTGGAGAAGAAACCTTGATTGTTGATGCAGAACTTGATGGAGAAACAGTATCGCCGAGTCTTTTGAATGTGTGCGATTTCTTTGCACCGTATGGTTCAGGGAACCCAGCCCTTATATTCCTAATTCACAATCTTGTTGTTGAAAGAGCCGACTGTTTTGATTGCAAGGGAGTGCTTGGGCTTCGCCTTACATTATCAAACGGTCGCATAAGTTTTTCTGCAATTGGTTGGTCTCACGGCGATAAACTCAACAAGGATTTTGTCCTTGGCGACAAGGTAAAGATTCTCACCTATGTTGAGAAAAACTACTTTAGGGGCAACTGTACGATGCAGTTCAATCTTATCGATATAGAGAGGGAAGAGGCATAATGGGATTTCCACTGATAGCTCTAGTAGGCTCACCGAATGTCGGCAAAAGCACACTCTTCAATCGCCTTACAAATTCTAGACGTTCTATAACATCTCCTCTGCGAGGAGTGACACGCGATGCAATCAAAAAGGATTGCACCATAAACGGAGTCAATGTCACACTTGTTGACACAGGCGGAATTAAAGCAGAAACAGACGAAATGGATAAGATCGTAAAAAAGAGAAGCCTTGATACCATAAAGTCAGCCGATTGTATACTCTGCCTTTTAGATGCAAAAAATGTAACAGGTGAGGATGAAGAGGTGCTCTCATCTCTTCGTCCACTCTCTGATAAAGTTATATTAGTTGTAAATAAAATCGATTCTGATGAGCAGGAACATCTGCTTTGGAATTTCTACTCATACGGTTTTGAGCGAATTGTAGGCATTTCTGCCTCTCACGATCGCGGTATAACTGAGCTTAAAGAACACATCGTTTCATATTTAGCCCATTCGTATGTACCAAAGGAAGAAGAGAGCAGTGAAAATAGCTTTTCTGAAATCAGCATTGCAATTCTAGGGCGTCCAAACCGTGGCAAAAGCACACTCACAAATGCTTTGCTTCAGGATGATATCTCGATCGTGAGCGATATTCCTGGCACCACAAGAGACACGGTGAGTGGTAAAACGGAACGCTTTGGCACCTCTCTCAATGTAATCGATACCGCAGGAATTAGGCGAAAGGGCAAGGTCGAAGAAGATGTTGAGTACTACAGTGTAAACCGTGCTATTCGCACCATAGACGAATGCGATGTTGCGGTTTTGCTCCTTTCAAGCGATGAGGATGTGAGCGATCAGGATAAAAAAATAGCAGCGCTGATCGTAGAGCGACAAAAGCCAATCGTTATCGCAATAAATAAAAAAGACTTGTGGAAAATAAATGGGGCAGAAGAGGCCTACATAGAGCGCTTGCGATTCTTGTTCCCCGTGTTATCCTATGCACCAGTTGTCACCTTGAGTGCGCTTAACGAAAGTGGCCTTGAAGATCTCATAAAGAAAATCAAGATGGTACATCGTGAAAACAACAAGCGAGTTAGTACTTCCATTTTCAATGAGGCTCTCACAAAATGGAAGAACGATTACACTCCGCCTCGTGGCAAAAGGGGTGCGTATAAAATCCTTTACGGCACACAAACAAGCACTTCTCCGCTTGAATTTGTAGTTATGGTAAACCGAACTGAAGGTTTTCCTGAAAACTACATCTCGTACATCAAGAACAAGATTCGCAGTGACCTCGGCTTTTTTCACGTGCCACTCACACTAACACTAAAGGGGCGGAAAGGCGAATGAGTATAAAGGCAGTTGCATTTGATATTGACGGCACTCTCTACAATTTCAAGTATCTAAGACGGCAGTTCGTGAAGATTTCTCGCCTTCATCCTTTTCGTATGAACACCTTCTTTAAGGCTCGTAAAAATGTGAGGGAACTCACAAAAAACCGAAGTGAAGAAAAGCTCAGTCGCTCAGAATTTTTAGAGTTGCAAACCGAAAGTGTACATAAAAAATCTGGCTACTTTGACATAATTTACACACTTTTAAGGAAGAACCGAAAGTTTGAGATATACGACGGTGTTGATGAGTTTTTGCGACTTTTAAAAGAGAGAGGAATCAAAACGGCAACGCTTTCAGACTTCCCAGTTGAAACGAAGGTTGATGAACTAGGGCTTTCTAAATACTTTGATATCAAACTTTCTGCCGAAGACTGCGGCTTTTTAAAGCCAAATCCAAAAGCATTTAGTTATCTTTTGTCGCATTTGAATGTAAAAAGCAAGGAGTGTATTTACATAGGTGACAGTTATACAAAGGATAAAAAAGGTGCTGAAGACTTTGGAATGAGAGGCTTGCTTTTAGGTCAAGACTTTAATTCTTATCGCGAACTTATAGATAGAATCGATGATTTGTTAAAATGAACATTTTGTACAAAATTAGATAAAATGTTGAAAAATGAACGAAATGTTCGCGAATGAACGAATATTCATTTTAAAGGTCGGCGATCATTTTGGTGAGCAGAATGTCGGAGAGTACCGTATCGTTCTCTCTAATGGCACTTTCGGTCTCAATCACGGTTTTTACAATTCTAGAGATGTCCTTTCTGCTGTAGTTTCTTAAAAATGTGTTTATGGTGTTCTTTTCAAGGGGAGAGCGAATTACGGTTTGGCTTCCTGTGCTATCGTTTATATTAAACACAGCATCGCCATAAGCACCATTTTCCTTATTTATTGCAGCTTCTTCAATTCTGAGTAATGAAAATATCAGCGATGGAAATAAGGATGAGAGTGCATTTGTGTTTTCATTCAGTATGCTTTTTATCGCAAGGAGTGCAGAAGCCTTGTCTTTCCGAGCAATATATGATGCAATAGTAAAGCCACTCTCTTCTCTGTCGTGGTTTAAAAAATCATAGAGCAACTCTGTAGTAATCTGCTTGTCTTTTTTTTCAGTGTCGATAAATAACAAAATCTCATCTAAAGTTTTACGAAGTGTGAGTGTGTCGTTGTCCCTTAAGGTGAGTAGAAGTGTTGCAGCTTCATCGCCGATCCGTAAGCCTCGCTTTGATGCTTCTGTTTTTAAAAATGGCACCTTTTGGTTCTCAAACATCTCGTAGAAAATAAAGATGTTCTTTTTCTCAAAGCATTTTTCAAGACCAGATGAGACCTTGTTCTCACTTGAGAGAAACACAAAATAATCTTCGCTGTTGTTTGCACTTGTCCCAAATGCTTTTACATCCGCCTCTTTAAAACTCTCTGCATTTTCAAGTATGTAAAAGGTGTTTTCGTTTGAAAAAAGAGAGGCGGAGTTTATGTCGTCTAAAAATGCTTTTACATCGTTCTTGTCATCAAGGTAGAACTTTTTTGTATTCAACTCCGCATTTGCTTTTTTAAATGTTTTCTTGAGTTCGTCAAGCTTGTCTTTTTTTAAGCCTTGGTCTTTTCCAAGAAGTAGGTACTTATAACTCATTTATAGACTCGCCTTATCTCTCTGAGCTTTCCTTTTATGTTCACATTTACGACAAAGCCACCGCCACTTCCATTTCGCTGTGTCGTGAGCTTTATGCGTGGACCTTCCTTAAAATAGTAGGCGAGTACGAATGGGGAGGCGGAAGTTTCATAAGCGATAATATCGCCGTTTTTGAGAGTGTCTGTCTTTTCAATAATTGCAATATCGCCTTTGAAAATTCCATTTAATTCCATCAGACTATCATCTACCATAAAGGCGGTGTAATTCTCCTTGTCCTTGTCGAAAAGTACTTCAGAGAGGCTGACGGTTGCAGTGCTTTCTACAAATTCTTTGCCACCGAAGAGGGACATATTCTCTGTGATGTTCTCCTGCACATTTAAGTTGAACGTGCCTTTTGCATTAGCCTTTGGGTTGTTCTTGCCCCATTTTAGCGAACGGCTCTTAAACTCGTCCCTCTCGTATGCACCCTTTTTACAAAGTGCTTCAATGTGATCAAACACCGCCTTTGTGCTGATGTTCGCTTCCTTGCTGATTTCTCGAATTGTAGGAGCGGCTAGTCCCTTGTCTAGGCGGGAGTCTATAATCTCTGAGATAAATGCTTGCCTTTCGGTTAATTTGTAACCCATTCTTATATTATAGCATATTACTAAACATTTGTATAGTGCTATTTACAAAAGCATTCACTTTTGTTCCTTTTTCAACAGTAATAGTTGGCTGTCGACTTAGTTCTTTCTCTATAAATGAGGAGGCTACAGACTGAGTTGTGTTTGTGACTCCATTCAAAAGCGAGTTCACGATATTGCTCTTTGAGATGTCGCTGATTGCACTTGTGCCTACATTTAATAGAAGAGATGCACCGCTTGCACCTACTGTGCCGAGAAGATGGCGATTTGTCTTACCCGTGTAGCCTGATTTGCCTTCTTCGTCTATGCCGATAACATTTTGAAGCGGTATGATCTTGCCGTTGTTTTTCTGTAAACTCTCCCAAACCACTTGTACTCGGTTTTGGGCATAACTTATAGAACTGTCGTATCTTCCAGTTATTTTTTCGCCTTTTTCAATGAGCAGGTTTTTGCCTGTGAGACTATCATAAATGTTGGTGTTCACCTGGGCGAGCAAGACTCCTGGAAGATCGGTGTTTATGCTTGTGATGAGAGTGAGTGGAATGATCGTGCCAGGCATTATGGTGTATTCGTCAGCTTCTATGATTTCACCGCTACTACTGCTTTTCAAAAAGTTCTCCTTTGCCTGCTGACCGTTTTGTGAATCGTAAGCACTTTTGTTGCTTTCCTTTAGAAGTGAAAGAGCATCGCTACTTTGAAAAAGCGGGGAGTAAGTTGAATCGCTCTGTTTTGATTCTGATTGTGAAGCACTAGTACTCGGCTTTGATGCTGTCGGCAGTGAGACTACAAAACTCTTTCGCTCCTCCTTGCTTTTCTTTTGAGTAGGGAGTTTCTCTCCTAAATTTGCAATAATTGCATTTTTGCTGTTTTTTTCATCAGCCTTGTTCTTCAAAAACTCGATCGCACCATCAACCCCCAATTTTTCGACAAGGTGTAAAAATTCCTCATCGCTATAGCCTGCAGCGGATAGCAAATTCATAAGTTCGTCAACAGAGATAGGGGATGCAGAGTCAGAAAGTAGTTCGCTATATGCTTTTACAAGTGCATCCTTTTTGCCAGAGAGAATGTCCTTTACAATATTCTCCATACGTTTTTTATCTTTCGAGGTGAGGGTATTTTGGTCGAGTTTGCCAAGAATAGTCCCTTCGTTTCCGCTAAAGAGAGTGCCGATGTATGGATTTTTAGCTCCTTCTTCTAGGGTTGAGAGAATGATTTTGTTTTTTACTTTTGGGTCGGTTACAAGAACCTTTTCGCCATTTTCTTTAATTTCGTACACATCGCCATCCCTTGTGATTGTGTAGAGTTTTCCGTCTTTGTCTTTAAACACCAAGTTGCCACTTTCATCAATCCTATATTCAAGATCGCTTGATGCTGTTTTTTTAAACAAAACCGATGGGGAGAGTATCTCTTCTGGAGCCACTTCAAGCACCAATTCCTCAAGTTCACTCTTCTTGTTTTTGTGTGAAAATTTAAAGAATGAGAAAAATATAACACATGTTATAGTTACGGCTCCTATAAAGAGTATCAACTTTAGTTTCTTTACATTTATTACCTTCATCCGATTATCTCCTCAACTTTTCGTTTGCCTTTTTTAAGGCTACAATGCACCATCACATCCACCGTATCGTCTATGAGACCTTGTTGTGGATTTGTACACTCTTCAGAGAGCAAATCACCGATTCTTGCCTTGATGCTTGAAGCCGATGTTGCATGTAGCGTCATAAGTCCGCCAGAGTGCCCTGTTCGCCAAGCTTTTAGAGTCTCAAGCATAGATGCTCCATCGCGAGCCTCGCCAAATATAATCCTGTCAGGGTTCATTCTAAGGGCACTCTCTAAGGCATCACGACCTGAAAAAAGGCGATTTGACATGATGATTCTCACCTGGTTTGGAAGTGAACAATTCACTTCTTCTGTACCTTCTTCGACGATTATAATTCGCTCGTTTTTATCAATCGTGTTTAAAAGCGATGAGAGTAGGGTTGTTTTTCCGCTTCCAGTTTCTCCTGAAATCACAATGTTTTTTCGTAGAGCGAGTTTCTCCGTAAGAAACGAGGCCTCGGTTTTGGTAAGCATTCCGTTTGAAATAAGATCGTCTATGGAAAACGGTACGCTATTGTGAAGGCGTAGCGAAAGGCTTGCACTTTTTACAATTGGAGGAATTAGAATTTCAAAGCGAGCCCTACCGTTTTCAAAGGTTGTGCTGATTTCAGGATGTTCTGCTGATAGCATTCTGCCAGAAAGTGAGGCAAGAAGTGTGCCGATTCTCACAATCTCATCGTTTGATAGAGTGTGACCGATTCGTAAATTCTCGCCACTGCTACAGTCTACATAGGTGCATCCGTCTGGATTTATAAGCACATCCGTCACAGTTTTGCCCTTTGGCAGGGCAGAGTAAAGAGGCTCTAGTAGGTTTTTTAGAGTCAGCACGATTGTGTCTTCGTAGTTTTCATTCATGTTTTATAGCATCTCCTCTCCAAGTTGTAAGGCCTTTTGCATAGCCGTAGTGTTCTTTTGTCATTCGTTCGAATTGCTTTTTGGCTTCCTTGTCAACCGTTCCGTCTTTATTTTTAAAGTCTTTTTTCTCCATATTCTTAAGCTTTGTGTAGGTTGCATCCCAACGTGCTCGCTCTTCTACTTCCTTTTTAGGTACATTTTTTGCACCTTCTCTTTTAAAGGCTTCGGTTGCAAGACTAACCCTTTCTGCTGTTGCAAACGATGTGATGTAGTCCCTTTTCTTTTTTGCTTTTTGAGGCAGAACTGGAAGGACTGGAGGCTCTTTGGGTTCAGGATCCTTAGGTTTTTCAGGCTCAGTGGGTGGAGTGAGTGGCGGATCCTTTGGTGGATTTTCTGGTGGAGCGACAGGCGGATCAGATGGCGGAAGTGGAAGAATTGGTGGCTTTTCAGGAGGGGTAGGATTGTCTGGTCTTGTTGTACCCTCATGTGGCTTTCCTCGCATACTCCCAAGCACAGATAAGGCACCTAGAGCTCCCATAGCAAAGCCCATACTCTCTTTCCCGCCAAGCGATGAAGATACATTTCCAGATATTGCATTGAACACACATTCAGGACCTTTCGTTATACCGAAAACAAATACGACCGTCATAAGAATCATATAGACTATGAGATTGAGCACTCCGCCTGCGGTAGTATTTATGTTTTTGAGAGTATCCTTTAGCACATTTCCAACTAATGTTGCTATAAACACACCTAAAAATATCTTTGCTCCTTCAAGTAGCATTGCCTTTAAAATAGTCTTCATATCTGTGATATTCGTATATGAAAACACGGTAAAAGGCAACAAAACAGTGCCAGAAAGCACAATAAACGAAAATTCCAAATACCAGAATATCACAAGCACGCTTACGATGCAAAAAGGAATTGCAATTATTAAAAGTGAGATGTAAATAATTAAAATATACGGAATTTTTGAAATCATATTCCCAGTAAGCGAGGCTCTTGTCAAATCAAGTGCGTTCTTAATATTGCCAAACAACTCAATCACTGTCGATGGGCGAAAAGCAAAGATCTCGCCATCCTTTACAGAACCGCCACCAGCAATCACTCCCATCGTGGTGAATATGTTCAAAAGGCTATCGGCAATTACAGGAAGCACTGCGATAAAGGCGAGTGTGACTGCAATGAGTAAAAAATGCTTAATAAGTTCGTGAAAGTTCCCAGCATAGCCTAAAAAACTCTTGACTCCGAGCACAACACATTCAAGTGTTAAAAGGGCAGTGAGTAACATTCCAATGAATGAAGAAGGCCCTGCAAGTGCAATATTTACATTTTCGGTGTTATCATTTGATGAGTTTATTTTCTTATCATATGATAATCTGATAATTCCAGGAGTGATAGCATCCTTGAGTTTTGTGAGTACCATATCTGCACTGTTTGCGATGAATGGAATGAACGAACCGTTAGTGGCAAGCTCTGCAATGCTTGTATAGTAGTTGTCCTTGTCTTCTTCTTCTGATGCAAACAGAGGCGATGCGAGTAAAACGACAACAAGCAGTGATAAAATCACTCGTCTTCGCATAGCACCTCCCGTTTCATCTCTTCAGTAGTGACTAAAAATTCAAGCTGCGAGCCAAGTTCGAAATCCACAACATCAACCGTGCCGTCTTGTATTATGAGTGGGCAAAATCGTGGCGAGGCTTGTAAGAGTTCAATTTCTTTTTCGCCAAGCCCTATGCTTTCGTAGTTTCGCTTCTCTAGTGCCTCGCCTGCAGTTTTGTCGCTCATAAAGATTCTTGTCTCCGTGTTTGAAAGCACAGTTTCTGCAATGCTTGTGCCTATGATATCGGCGGTGTTAGTTATTGAGAAAACGATATCGACATTCTTTTTGCGTAGGGTTTTTATCCATTCCTCAAGGTAGTTTTTGAAGGTCTCGTTCTTTAAAAACTTCCAAGCCTCATCCATAATGAGCAGGGTTGGCACGCTGTCGCTAAAGGCTTTTTCAAGCCTAGAGAGAATGTGAATCATAGTCGGCACTTGCACACCTTGAAGTTCGTTCCCAGTGCCTTGCAACACCTTGTTAGTTTCAATGAGTGTTATTCCATCGAAAGTATCAAGGCTCTCTTCTTCGCTATCAAAGAGATTTTCATAAGCTCCGCCTTTTATATATGGAAGTAAGGCTGTTAAAAGCGGAGATTTTTTGTTTATCCCTTTGAGTAGAGCATAGAAGTTGCTAATAGATTCATGCCCTTTCGATAAAAGGCCGAGAGCCACACTAGCATCTTCTTCAATCTCTGCATTGTATTCGATTTTTCCGCCTATGCAAATTGACCTTAAGAACATCAATGATGCGGCTCTCTCTCTCTTCTTCGAAGAGAGAGGTTTGAAGTGAGTCTTGTCAAAGAGTGGGTAGTAGAGCCTCCCATTGTTTCCTAAAACTATGTTTAGTGATGAGAGGTCGCGGTCAATTATCACAACTCTTGCACCTTTAAACTTCAAATACGAGGCGATAAGCAGGGCAAGGAACACACTCTTTCCGCTACCAGTTGGCCCTGAAATAAAGGTGTGTCCCTTTTCGCCGTATCGCCCTGAGAGTGAGAAGTAGTATGGACTTCCGTCTAGATTCTTAGCGTAGATGAGCGGTGCATTTGTGCTAAAGCGTTTCATCAAAAGAGAGCTCTCATTTGCTCCGCTATACACAGAAGACAAATGTAGCATATCCGCATAGTTACGAGAGAGCATCATCTTTGAGCGAAAGGTACTCTCGTAGCCTGGAATTGATGAGAAGAACAAGAGCGAGTTGCCTATGCCTTCGATTTTTGAGAGAAAGCCCATCTTCCCAAGGGTGTTTTTCAAATAGCCGAGCCTCTCGTCAAGGAGTTTCTCGTCATCGGAGTACACAATAATTGAGAGTGTAAAATAGCCGATGTTCACATTTTCACGAGCCATAAGATCAAGTGCATTCGTGCATTCATCTCTGCCGTGTACGGCCTTTAGGCGAGCATCGGATGAGGTGTTTACATCCTGTCCTCTCATATCAGCCTTCATATAGTCGGTGATCGAGAATATCGAACTTTTGTATTGCTTCCTACGTTGAACTAGTGCCTTTTCGCTGCTCTCTTTGCTTTTCGCAATATATTTTGCAATAGTTCTAAACTCAAACGGTATGGAATACAGTGTTTGTAGCATATCAGGATAGGTTGAGCGAGGAAGGTCGTTAAAACTTATGCATCGCACATAAACCTCCTTGTCGCTGTTTTTTACAACAAGGGGAATGCTTGATAGCGAAAGCGAAGCGGTGAGTAGCGAGATGTCCAAATTCTCATCGCTGTATGGCAAAAGTGTATTCTCATCGCTAAAGGTGATTAACCCCCTCAAGAATGAGAGCAGCTCGTCGTCTTTAAGAACATTGACTTTTGCATCAATGTTCAAAAGAGCAGAGTGTAGACCTGCAAGATTCTCTATATACTCCTTAAACTGTAGAGATGAGATTCCATCTTTTGCTTTTAGCGGTGAGAATGAGAGTGTGATATAAGTTTTGTTAAGAAACATATTCTCCTTGTTGAACAATCGCTTTCGCCTTATTTCAACTTCTTTTGCAGTGCCACGCATTTCCTTTTCAAACGAAATGTAGGAAAAAGGAGAATGCTCACGCGAAATGGTGAAATAAAAGGTGTAGTTATCGCCTAGTAAGGCAAGATATTCGCTTATGCTGTCTCGCCTTCTAGAAAGTGTGTCTCTCTCAAAACGGTAATCGCCACCTACAAAACTAAATGTGGCTTGCAATGAGCCGTTTTTGCATTGTAAGATGCCGCCTAAAAAGAGAGATGTGTATTTTTCTTCAATTTCTGAAAATGCCTCTTCTTTCAAAATTTCGTTCCAAGGCAAGGAGCGTTCTACAAAATTTCGTTTCATATCTCATCCTTACTGTCGTTCATTTTTAAAATAAACGATATGATAGTTTTCCACTCCGCTTCCTTTTTCATAATAATAGCGACCGTTATGTGAACCACCGCTATAACCACAAGTAGAGGGATGTTGTGAAAAACAAAGAGAGTTATGCCTGAGAGTGCCCCCTCAATCGCGATTAGGCGAGGTGGCACTCCAAGCACTTTTACAGGTGCATACAAGGCTTTGAATACTGGTGTCATCATTACGACCCTAAAATAAAGCCTGCCATTGCCGTTGCTCCGCCAATAAAGCAGCCACCAGTTGCCACTCTGCCCATAGTTGATTTGACCACTTCAGACATATTGTTGCCAAAGAAAGTCACAACCCCTTGTGCAATCAGCGAAAGTGTGAGTACAATTATACCGAGGTATTTTATGATCTCTGTGATTGTGTTCACAGATGTAAAAAGTTCGGCATATTTACCCTCATCACCAGCAAATACGGATACTGCCACTAGTGCAAGTAGCAATGAAATCATTAGTTTTTTCTTCATATTTCTTCTCCATTATATAGGTTTTATGTGAAACCGTATAATTTTATATCAATTTTATATCGTTTTTATACTTATATGAGTTTTATTAAAAACCATATAAGAATTATATAGAGAACCTGTATTTCGGCTTGTACGAGTTGATCTCTCTCAGCATTTCTTCGGTCTCATCGTCTATGAGTGAGGCATTTCTAAGGTTGCTTATGAGGGTGTCGCTTGCTCGTCTCACACGGTCTAGCTCTCTCTCATACGATGCGATGGTTGCATTCACTTCAGAGAGAATTTCGTCGTATTTTGCTTCAAGTGCTCGCCTTTCGTCTCTTAAGAACTGCAGTTCTGAGTTTTTGATGCTGAGCATTTCGAGTGCAACTTGGCTCTCTTTGCCTTCGTTCTCCGCCTTTTCTATCTCTTTTTTGATTGTTGCTATATCACTATCCAGTTTCTCCTTTTCAGCCTTGAATGTAGAGATTAGCTCGTCTCTCTTTTTCTTCGTTTCGTCAAGCGAACCCATAAGCGAGTCGAGTTCGTCCGCTACGATGTTCTCAATTCCAGACGGGGAGACATACTCTGTGATTTTCTCGCCAAGTGCGGTTATTGTGCCGTTCGTGTTAATGCCGAGATATTCGTTCAAGTTGTTGTCAAAGGTGCGCAGTTCTTCCTCAAAGGCTTCACATTCCTCATCCATAACACTTTTAAAATTCTCTATGCTTGAGAGTACACTTTGAAAACCGACTTCTCCATTTTGAAAGCCAGAGAGAAAGTTTTTAAAGGTGTCTGCAGAAAAGGTTTTTCCAAGCGATTCGAGCCGCTCCTTGTACTCCTTTGCCTGCTTTATGCTCTCGTCGTAAAACTTCACGGCACTTGCGATGCTTTCAATAGACGACACAAGGTTTGAAAAGTCAAATGTTGGTAGTCCAAACTCAGCAAATGCAGAAAAACCTGTTACTATAACAGCTGTTATAGTTGTTAATATTCGTTTCATTATTCCTCCTTGAATACTTCTGTAGTGTTCTCGCCCTCAAGAAAAACAAAGCTCTCGTTTTCTCCTATCACGGTGGCGGTAAAATAGAGATTGCCACGGATAGTGTAGTTGATAAGCTCAAGCTTGTTTCCTCTTTTTAAATAAAGGCTTGGGGCACTCTTTTGATATACAAAGCGTGGGTCAAACTGAAAGAAAGTGCTACTTTCGTTTGAAAACACACTCGTCGGAGCAATGTCAGAGTTGCTCTCAATTCTATAGGCAAATGATAGACTACGCACATCCACATCGTACATATTGCCATTTTTTGACGATATAGGGTAGTTTGTACTGCTGTTAAATCCCTTGCTTAAAAGTAGATCTGAGCCTTTGTATTTAAACCTAACTCCGATCATACTTCGCCCTTTTGTTGCAATTAGGCGCAAATAATATGTTCGCCTATTTGTCGGCACGATTAGTACAGTCTCTCCGCTTTCTTCCTCGCTTCTTACAAGAAAATGCAAGGTCTCGCTACCGTTTTCAACCGACATTGTCGTTTCAATCATCCAATTTTCGGTTTCGCCTAAAGCTATGTTTCCACTGACACTCTCGCCACCTTCAAGGCGAATATCGGTGACGGATGTGGAATTTACAATAACATCGTACACCTTGCCGTCCTTGTAATTGTATTCCACAATTGAGTTGTAGAAATCCCGTTTTGATGAGATGCTCTCGATGCTAGATTCAAATTGAGATTCTAATAATTCAGAAGTTTGCACCTTTTTTACACTCTGTCTTATTTCGTTTCCGTTCTCATCAAGGTAAACAAAACGTACAGTTTCGGTTTCGTTTTCTCGAGGTAGTGCAACTTCTTCTCGCTTTCCGATAAAAATTGCTGCTTCTTCAATCTCGTTATCAATAGTTTCATGGTTGTTCTCTTTTCTTACAACAGCAGTAGGTGCGGTTTTCTCTGTGGTTGTGATAGGCGATGTATCTCTTTCATCAACTACCGCATAAGAAAGTTGCTCTGTTTCAAAAGAAACACTTACTTCATTGTTTGATGCAAAAGGTATCTCGTCAAGTGCAATTTTGCTCGTATTCGGTGCAGTTGTTGCACAAGCGAGTGGCAAAATTAGAGTTAAAGCTGCAAATATAACATATGTTATATTTTTTAAGCCAAAAGTATAACGCTTGTTATTTTCCGTCATAGATCACATATCCGTCCTTTATTTTTGAGATTTCTATTCGCTCTACATATATGCCAAGAGGATTTGCCTCTTGAAGCCCCTTTGTGCGAGGGCGGTAGAACTTGATCTTTAGAATAGCCCTATAGTTCTCCTCCTTTTTTAATGTGCCAGAGAGGCTGTAGGTTTTTTCGTTGAAGTCGAGTTGGTAAACCGATCCATTCTTTTCATCAAGTGGAGTGATTGCATACACATCCACAACAACCTTTTCGCTCCGAAGCCTTTCCATCGGCGATGTTTCTTTGAGGTAGAGGCTAGCATACGAGGCAGCATCCTTTGTTGAATGCGAGTAGACTTTTTTAATGCGCTCTTCTTGAATGCTGCTGTCTTCTGTCACACCGCGAAGCGAGACTATATAATCGCGTAGGATGTTCATAACCGTTGTAGTTGATGGTGTCCAACTTGAGAGTGTGCTTACAGCATCGCTTACATACCTTGCATCGCCTTCCCTGTTTATCTCTATGACATAGGGGATTTCTGTTTTGTGCCTGAATGCAAGCACAAGGCAGAGAGAGGCAAGCACTAGGGTCGATGCAAAAAAGGCAAGGCTAACTCCCTTGTAGTAGATCTTTTTATCCCGCTCTTCAAGGGTTGCCCTGGTGTGTAAAGAGGCTATATATGTTGGTATTTTTTCAGCCTGTTTTTCTTTCTTCATACAAACTAACTGTACAAAACAGGCGATTTATTTGAGGCTTCTTAAAAAAAATTGCAATTTTTTTAATAATTGCTGATTTTATATTTCCGTAAAAGATTGTATAATACGGTTATGACATTCTCTGGTATACAAAAATTTACACTTCTCGATTATCCAGGCAAGATCGCTGCAACTCTTTTTTCGCCAGGTTGTAATTTTCGCTGTCCGTTTTGCCATAACGGCGAGATTGTAAACGAAAAGCCAACTTCTGGAACTATTAGCGAAGAAGATGTATTGGCTTTTTTAAAAACACGTCAGGGTTTGTTAGAAGGGGTGTGTATAACAGGTGGTGAGCCAACACTGCAAAAAGGTCTTCAAGACTTTATAATAAAGGTTAGGGACTTAGGCTTTCTCGTAAAACTAGATACTAATGGTAACGAGCCTGAAGTTTTAGAAACCCTACTTTCAGATAATCTACTTTCGTATGTCGCAATGGATGTAAAAAACTCTCTTCTCTCGTATGGAAAAACCGTTGGAATTACTGCCTTTGATACATCAAAAATAGAACAAAGCATAGAGGCTTTAAAGAAATCGAACATACCATACGAGTTTAGAACCACCGTTGTCAAGGAACTTCACAGCGACGAAGATTTAAGGTCTATGGCAGAATGGTTACTTCCATGTGCTCTCTGGCGCCTTCAAGAGTTTAGGGATAGTCCGACCTGTTTAGAAAGAGGTTTGCACTCTCTTAATAAAAACGATATAAAACTTATATTAAACTCATTTATAGATGAAAAATGTCTGAAAATCTACGAATAGCCGTTATTTTTACAAAAACACAAGATATAGTGGCATCTTTAAAATATTTTTACATATTGTGTATTTTATCTTGAACTTTTTATCATCTTTTTATATGTTATTTTAAGTAAAGAAATAACAGTCAACAAAGGGGTGTTCTCGTATGAGCGATGCTAAAATCGATAGTAAAAAAATAATTGAAGATTATCTTAATATTGCCGATTGGCGTGTTAAGGAAAATTCCACAGTGTCTTATTCACTCGGTGGGCTAATTCTCGCAAATAGTGGTGCAATGGTTGCATCTTACTGGCTAAATGAAGTCTATCCGAAAGAGATAAGCGATGCTCATCGCTCAGGCGATATGCACATTCACGATCTTTCTATGCTTTCAGGCTATTGTGCAGGTTGGTCTCTAAAACAATTGATTCAGGAAGGATTAGAGGGAGCAGAGGGTAAGATTGCCTCGCGTCCTGCCCGCCACCTTTCAACAATCTGCCAGCAGATGGTGAACTTCCTTGGCATTATGCAAAACGAATGGGCAGGAGCCCAGGCTTTCTCCTCATTCGACACCTATCTTGCCCCCTTTGTAAAAGTTGACGAACTTCCATATAAGCAAGTTAAGCAGTGTATACAAACCTTTATTTTTGGTGTGAACACTCCATCGCGTTGGGGAAGTCAGGCTCCGTTTACAAACATCACACTTGACTGGAGAGTGCCTGATGATCTTAAAAACGAAAGGGCTATTGTTGGCGGAAAACTTATGGATTTCACCTATGGCGATTGTCAAAAAGAGATGGATATGCTCAACAAGGCTTTCATTGAGATTATGATCGAAGGCGATGCAAACGGCAGAGGTTTCCAATATCCAATTCCAACTTATTCAATCACATCTGATTTTGATTGGAGCGAGACGGAGAACAACAAGCTTCTCTTTGAGATGACTGCAAAATACGGCACACCTTACTTCTCAAACTACATCAACAGCGATATGAAGCCAAGCGATGTGCGTTCAATGTGTTGCCGTCTACGCCTTGATCTACGCGAGCTTCGTAAAAAGGCTGGTGGTTATTTCGGTTCGGGCGAGAGCACAGGCTCGGTTGGAGTTGTGACAATCAACCTTCCACGCCTTGGCTATCTTTCTAAAACACGAGAGGAGTTCTTCACTCGTCTTGATGATCTTATGGATAAGGCTGCAGAGAGTCTTGAAATCAAGCGCAATACAATTTCGCTCTTGCTTGAAAAAGGCTTGTATCCATATACAAAGCACTATCTTGGCTCATTCCACAACCACTTTTCAACAATTGGGCTTGTTGGTATGAACGAGATGTTGCTCAATGCTGACTTTATCAAAGATAATATCGCCTCCGAAAAAGGCAAGGCTTTTGCAGAAGAAGTGCTCAATCATATGAGAGAGCGCCTTACAATCTATCAAGAGAAGTACGGCAACCTTTACAATCTTGAGGCAACTCCTGCAGAGAGTACATCCTATCGTTTTGCAAAGCATGATAAACAGTTGTATCCAAATATTATTACAGCTGCAAAAGACGAGGATGCCACTCCTTATTACACCAATTCAAGCCATTTGCCTGTAGGTTATACCGATGATGTGTTTGAAGCACTTTCGCATCAGGATTCCTTGCAGATACTCTACACATCAGGTACGGTTTTCCACACCTTCCTTGGCGAAAAACTAACTGGTTGGAAGCAGGCCGCTTTGCTTGTTAGAACCATTGCGGAAAACTACCGCTTGCCTTACTTTACCATTTCGCCAACTTACTCTGTGTGTAAGAAGCACGGCTACATAAACGGTGAGTCATTCACTTGTCCAATCTGTGGGGAGAGTGCAGAAGTGTATTCTAGAATCACAGGTTATTACCGCCCAGTTCAAAACTGGAACGATGGTAAAAGGGAAGAGTTCAAGGAAAGGAAGACCTACAAGGTAAATTGCTAAGGTATGGACAATAAAAAGAAGATAGGGCTTTTTAGTGCCGTTGCAATAATTGTAGGCGGTGCAATAGGAAGTGCAATATTTTCGCTTTCAGGGCTGACCATTTATAAGGCCGGTCCTGCGAGTCTCTTATCTTGGATTATAGCCGCTATAGTTATGGGCTTGTATGCACTAGTGTGTGCAGAACTTTCCGTTCGCTTCCCATATTCAGGCGGTGTGTTTGTCTTTCCGCGTAAAATCCTAGGCAAGAACGAAAGCGAGGGGCGATTCTACGGCTGGCTTTCAACCTGGGGTTATATCAATGCGAACATAGTTGCGATAAGCTTTGCAGCAATCTATGTTGGCACATACCTTAGTGTCAGCTTTCCAATCTTGAAGAATTACGGCTATTTACTCTCGTTTCTGGCGATTTTGTTCGTGTTTTATCTCAATTCAATCAAGTTTTCACTCCTTGGCAAAATCAATATCGCCTTGGTGTTTGTGCTTGTTGTAACAATGCTTATTTACATTATAACAGGCTTTACAAGCGACAATTGGAATGCTGCATTGTTCACTCCGTTTTTTACTCAAGGCTCTGACGGAACCTTTGGCTTTTTAACTTCCGTTCCAATAGCGATGGTCGCCTATGGCTCAATCGTATCAATCACATTTATGGCGGGTAAGGTTGAGAATCCGAAGCGAAATATACCGCTTTCAATAGTTATTGCACTTTTTGTAATAGTTGCACTTTATCTTTTAATAATTGGGGCAACTCTGGGGCTTGTGAGTGCAGATTTTTTAAAAGAGAATCCAGGTATGCGGTACATTCCGCTCTATGCCGCGGCTTTTACATCGCTTTCCAATCTTAAGTTTCTCTCGTACACAATCTCGATTGCGGCTTTTTTTGCACTGATTACTACGATGCTAGTTGTGATGAACTTGACCTCGCTTGCGATAAAAGAAGCTTCTGTTTCCGGAATTCTACCATCGCTTTTTAAAAATGACAATCGCTACGGAGTGCCGATGAATGCATCGATTCTTGTGGCGATCCCAAGTTTAGTTTTGTCGTTTTTCCCATCGCTTACAGAGACGATTGTATCTCTTGCCTCTCTTTTTGCATCTATTACAATAGCGATTAACTGCATCTCGCTTATCAAAGCGAAAAAGCACAATCTCGGCGAAAAGGCGAGTTTCAGTTTGCCTCTTGGGATAACCATACCGCTTCTTTCGCTTATCGTAATAATCATTTGCTACATTCCAGACATAGTTGGTGGCGGCCTACGAATTTGGCTTTATACAATAGCCTGGTATTTAATTGGCTCGCTATACTATTTTATCAGAATCAAGAGTAAAAAGAGAGGGGTAAATAGTGGAGAGTAATACACCTTTTTTCACCCTTTCTGGCACGGTCGTACACGGTAAGGGTCTTGGTCGAACGGTTGGGCTTCCGACTGCGAATATAAAAACTGATGATTCTTTAAAAGGTCTTGAAAGAGGTGTATATTCAACACTTATCTACATCGATGGTAGAAAATTTATGTCAGTGACGAATGTTGGCACTCGCCCTTCAGTAGACGATAGCAGTGAAATCACAATTGAGACGAATATAATCGATTTTGATGAAGATATATACGATAAGACGGTGAGGCTCGAGTTTTATTCCTTTATACGTAGTATAAAGAAATTCTCATCGCTTGAGGATGTTAAAAAGCAAGTGGACAAGGATAAAGCCTATACGGTCGGAGTTTTACGCCTTTTCTGAAGCTTTTCTTCCTTGGCTAAGAGGTAATCAATATTTTTCGCTTTGTAAATCAACTTTGTGCTTTCAAAGAGTAGGTTTTTACCAACATTTAGAGGTCTAAGACCTTTGTAGAGCAGGGAAAAGCCGTATTGAACTCGTTCGCTGAGTTCTTTTTCTTCAACTTCCGCCTTGTCTATTATGAATGCCATAAGAGCCGCATAGGCTTCTTGGAGAGTGACATCTGGTTTTTTTCTTACCTTTCTGTCTAAAATCGATAAGGCATGAGATAATGTCTTATTGTGACGCGTGATCTCTTCTGAAATTCGCGGTGTTATGTATATGAGCAAGTCGTATTTTTCGAGCCGCTCAAGTATGCCGAACGAGAAGCCTGAAAGCATAATTTTATTGAATTCCTCTACAATTCTGCTATCGCTTACTGTGGTGAGTTCTGATGCATATTTAAAAAATGCGGCTTTTATATCCGAGTCGATTGTAAGTGAACACTTTGTTGCAAACTTTATCGCTCTGATCATCCTAACAGGATCATTTTTAAAAGAGACCGACATTGGTATAACAGCTCTAAGTCGCTTTTTCTTAAGATCGTTAAAGCCACCGTGAAAGTCGTACAAATAGCTTTTAACAGGGTCGTAGTACAAACTGTTTACGGTAAAGTCGCGTCTATCCGCATCTTCTTGTAGTGTGCCAAAGACATTGTTATTTTTGCCATCTACGGCATCAGATGATCTAAAAGTGGAGATTTCGTAGATAACATCGTCAAAAAAGATATGAACGATTTGGAAGCGTTTGCCGATAATTCGCGAGTTCTTGAATAACTTTTTAACTTCTTTTGGTGTTGCAGAAGTTGCAATATCGAAGTCTTTTGGGCGAATGCCAAGTATCAAGTCGCGTACCGCACCGCCCACAATATAAGCTTCGTATCCTGCCTTAATGAGAGTTTTGATTATGTATATTACTCGCTTATCGATTTTAGAGTTGTCGATCTGGTGTTCGTCTTTTGTATACACCAAGTACAACAACTTCGTATCATCATCTTTTATGTATCTTTTTAGCACAAAAAGATTATATATCAAAAACAATCCTTTTTTCAAGGCTTGTTTTGATATATACCCTGAAATCCCTAGGATCTTGGGCGTCTTTTGCAAACTCAGCCTTAATGCGCTTGACTGTACAACAGTACAGCCGTGCGCTAGCATTAAGGCTTCAAGTTTGCAAAATCCATCCCAATCTCCGTCGGGTGCTGGGTTGTGCCGCTTGGTAGTATTCAAAATCTAACGAGATATCTTATAGTTATGACTTATCTTTTTTTAATTTTGCTGTTGCAAAATTAGTTTAACTTGTTAGGGGAAGTTGACTTTAGAATTTTGCCAAAGCAAAATTAAAAAAAGATAATGACTAATTAATTGATAGCAATTTTTAGTGCATTATCGACAAGCAAAACCCAGCCCCCGACGAAGATCGGGATGTATTTTGTGAAGTTGAAGCATTCAAGCAAATGAAGGCTGTACTTTTTGTACTGCCGAATGCTTGAATGCTGACTTCGCAAAAGACGCCCGAGATTCTAGGGAATATCTTGTAAATTACATATAGACAAATTTTTCAATTTGTCATATAATAAAAAGTATGGAGTGGCGAGAATTACTAAAAGATGATTTCGAAAGCGAATCTATGAAAAAACTGACTGAATTACTAGTACAAGAGCGAATAGAAAACGAAGTTTTACCGTCTAAGGAAAATGTTTTTCGTGCCTTTAAACTTACTCCACTTGAGACCGTCAAGGTTGTAATTCTCGGTCAAGATCCATATCCTAATCGTGAAAATGCCACTGGCTTGGCTTTTAGTGTGAGACGAGATACAAAGCTTCCACAATCGCTACAGAATATTTATAAAGAGATGGCTTCTGATTTAAACATTGTTCCGCATCAAACTGGCGATCTCTCCTATCTTGCAGAGCAAGGGGTATTTCTTTTGAATTCTGTTTTAACCGTTAGAGAAGGCGAGAGCGGATCTCATAGGAGCATAGGCTGGGAAATTTTCACCGATGATGTTATAAAAAAAATTTCAACTTATAAAAAAAACCTTGTGTTTATCCTTTGGGGCGAATGGGCGAAGGGGAAAAAACCTCTCATAAATGAAAATAATGGACACTTGATTATTGAGAGTAGTCATCCGTCTCCGTTTTCAGCATCAAAAGGATTTTTCGGCTCAAAGCCATTTTCAAAAACGAATCAATTTTTAGAGAGTGTAGGGGTAAGCCCTATACGGTGGAGTTTATAGTAATGAAGAATTCATCGCTTACAATACGAGGGGTATTGATTGGAATTGTCGGACTGCTTTTTATCACAGTTTCGTCGCTCTATGTCGCATTGCGCCTAGGTGCACTTCCTTGGCCTACGGTGTTTGTTACAGTGCTTTCAATGGTGCTTCTTAAGAGAGCTAAAGGCTCGACCCTGCAAGAAGTGACTACAACTCACACTCTTATGAGTGCGGGAAGTATGGTTGCTGGAGGAATTGCATTCACACTTCCAGGCTTGTGGATGCTAGATCCC
>SAMEA104315433__coassemble_187_pt1 | contig 33322 bp, 23 predicted proteins | sample SAMEA104315433__metabat2_high_PE_016 | metagenome-assembled genome bin SAMEA104315433 (sample SAMEA104315433) | gut metagenome | biome: Monkey gut; feature: monkey-associated habitat; material: faeces | place: China | collected 2013
GAATTTGGTTCGGTGATAACACCAGTAAACGGCTGTTGAGTTGCAATGTCGCTCTCAAGGCTCCAAGTGTTGCCATCAAACGAATATTCATAGAGTTTACCTTCAGTCTCAGTTGTACCACCTGTTGTACTCTCCTCAAGAGCGGTGAAACTATGAACCGCGGCGGTAATAGAAGGCTTTTCGCCGATGTAGTAGATGTTCTCCATTTTAGAAACTTCGTTTGACGGCACATCTATAACATCAAAGGCACCACTATCGCTACGAACGACCATATTTGTGTTTGGATTGAAATTGACACGATACACACTTACACTGATTGGCTCTGGCTCTGCAGCAACTGGTTTAAAATTATCACATGAAACCAATGCAACACCCACCATAAGTGCGAAAGAGAAACAAATTATCTTTTTACTAAAGGTAGTTTTCATAACAGTATGCTATGCCTCTTATGAAATAAAAATAGCATATTTTTGTGAAAATGTCAATATATTATATAAAAATTTACAAAAATACTTTGAAAACGGCGGTCTAATTATGCTTCACTCGCGGTCAATTCTGCCTTATTTTGAGAAGAAATTGGTAGATTCTTAAGCGAGACATTTAGATAGGATAACAGCAGAATCTCAACAAAAACATTCAAATTTGATGGGGTAATGAAGGGTAAATCGCACTTAAAGAATGGAAGCGAGGTTGAGAGAGACAAAAGCGGAAAGAGTATCATAAGCGAAAAAAGCACAGCTATTCCATAGTTTCGCCTTGCTCTTTTTTCATCCCCATTTTTTGAAACAAAACTTGTGGTTGAATACAAAAGTATAACTAAACCAAACAATAGAGTTATAAGAATTAAAGCACCATGAACTTTGAAACGATAAAGAAGCGAAAATATCATTTCCCCTGTCGCATACTCATAAAATACGAATGGAGAGAGAGAACTCGAGAGTGACACTTCAGTCTTCTTGTAAAATGTCATAAATGGCTTATTCACATTCAACCCATCAACAAAAGTATTTACAAAAGGAGTGCTTGTCATAAACAATACGACAGAAAGAGCAATCAAAAGAATAGACAGTAGCGAGACCTTGATACCAAAGGAAAACTTAAACGAAAAGGCAAGAAGCGAGAGAGTTATAAACGAGATTAATAGGAAAGCAAAGTCTGTGAGTAAAAATAAAATCAGTGCTACGGATGACACTATGAACGAAAATAGAAGCACATCTTCAATAGTTATACTGTCATTATCAATCACTTCAGAAAGATACAAAAGGCTTGAGGATGTCAACAACAGCCCTGGCGAAATTACCTCAGAGTAAAATCGCGGATTACCGTCTCTCACAAAAAACAAAGAGAGAAACGATACGAAGTAGGCAAGAATGAGCAAAACGAAAAAGAATATGCCTTTCTCTAAAAACGAATTTTTAGGAAAAAACAGAAACAGCACCATCCCAACACCAACAAGAACTAGCCGAAAAAGAAAGTGAGACGAGAGTACGAGAGACAAAAGATTAGTTGATGTGTTTTGCAACAACAAGGATACAACAGAGAACAGTGAGAAAAACAGAGTGAATGAAAACAGTGCAAAACTTCTTGAACTTCGCATAAATATATTATACAAGAAATGCGGAATTTTTGCAAATGCTTAAGAACTGAGGCTTGATTTTATCACAGAAAGAAAGGCTTCTTTTGCATTTTTTGCATCACACTTCTCTACAATTTCGCCTTTTTTAAATATAACAGCTGTTATATTATTGCCAGAAATGCCAAAATCAGCATTTTTAGCCTCCCCTATGCCGTTCAATGGGCAACCCATGATGGCAACAGAAATATAACACTTGTTATAGTATGTGATTTTATAGAGTTCGCTCTCGACATCTTCTAAAAACTTTTCGGTGATAAAGGTGCATCTTGCACAGGATGGACACACAACTAAATGTAAATGTGGGCGACGAAGGTTCAAGGACGACAGAAGTTCTGTGGCAGCCTCAACCTCATTAGTTTCACTTCCTGCCATAGAATAACGAATAGTTGAGCCTATGCCCTCCTCTAGCAATTTTGAAAGTACAACGGTTGAACGCACTGCACTCGTTACAACTCCGCCAGCCTCGGTGAGCCCTAGATGTATCGGATAGGCTGTGAGAGATGCAAGCTCTCGGTTTAGAGACAGAGTTTCATCGCTATTCGATGCTTTTATACTAGTGACTATGTTTTTAAAGCCAAGACTTTCTGCAAGGTTTATTGTATCTATAACAAGTGTTATAGCACTTTTTCCGTGAGTGCTTCCTTCGTTTGTGCCTATACGAACTATGGCATTATTCGCCTTTGCAATTCTGAAGACTTCAGTTATGTCTTGTTTTGATAGCAATGCTGGATTGATTCGAACGGCATCTATACCGCCGCCTAAGGCAACTTTTGCCTGACTTATGTCGCTTTTGATGTCTATAACAAGTGGAAGCGGAGACGATTTTATAAACTCTTGCAAATCTTTTTTTGAATAATCGCCATTTATTGAAAAGCGCAAAATATCACAGCCACGATACATCAGTTCAGAAATATAACAGGTGTTATATTTGTAAAAATGGCTCTTTAACATAGTCTGAACTGTGATGGAAGAAGTGCCACCTAAGGTTATGTTTTTAGACTTTACAAGATGTGTGTCTCCTCTTCTCATACACTCATTTTGCCTTGTTCAAATAGCCCTTGTAATCGCTTTGGCGACTTTTTGCATCGATCACCTTATCGTAATTTCCGCTCTTATACAACTCACTTGCGAGGAATGCTATCATTATGCCATTGTCGCCACAGAGCTTTAATGGCGGAAGCACAACATCGACACCCTTGTCTTTAAAACTTAAAAGTCGATCCCTTAAGTATGAATTTGCAGACACTCCACCGCCTGCAGAAAGGCGATTAATACCTGTGAGTTTCAAGGCTTCGTCAACTTTGCTGACTATATAATCAATGGCACATTTTTGAAATGAGGCAGCTATGTTTTCGTCCGTTCGCTCCCCTTTTCTAAAATGCTCGCTCTGATTTATTACGGCACTCTTTAAACCTGAAAAACTCATATCTAGGGTGCGATACGGATTTTTAAGATGCGGATAAGGAAAATCAAAGGCGGATGAGTCACCATTCTTTGCAAGACGGTCGATATAAATTCCACCTGGATAGCCGAAGTTGTAGGCCTTTGCAATTTTATCGTAGGCTTCACCAATGGCATCGTCAACGGTTGCCCCCAATACCTTTATTTTTGATGGACTTTCTGCAATGGCAATTAGAGTATGGCCTCCAGAGACAAGCAGAGTTAAATATGGATATTCAAGACGTCGTTCAAGTTGAGATGCTGCAATATGTGCAAGAATATGATCAATGCCGATGAGCGGAATGTTCAAGGCATACGAGAAACTACGAGCAAAGTTCACCCCTACAAGTAGGCTTCCAAGAAGCCCAGGCTTTTCAGTAACAGCCACCGCTGTAAGTTCACTTTTGTCAATTCCTGCCTTTCCTAGTGCCTCTTTTACCACTGGTAAAATCAACTCGGTGTGCAAGCGCGAAGCAAGCTCTGGCACCACACCGTTGAAGGCTTTGTGATCCTCAATCTGGGTTGCAACGACAGATGAGAGAATTTCATTTCCGTTCTTTATAACCGCGGCTGCACATTCGTCGCATGAGGATTCTATACCTAGGATGTAAGTGTTACCACTCATCTTAATGTCTCCTTATAAAAATAGTATAGCAAAAACACACAGTTCTTACAAGAATTCAATTACTCTTGCAAAGAACGGGTATTTTCGCCATACTAAACAGAAGATAAGCAAACATTTGTTAAGCATTCTATTTAAATTAAAGACCCAACTCGGTAAGATAGTCGTTTGCACTATAGGCTGCTATTGCACCATCAGAAGCTGCCGTTATCACTTGGCGTAAAGACTTTTTGCGAATGTCGCCAGAGGCGAAAATGCCTTTTACACTAGTTTCTAGATTTTCGCCTGTGAGGATATACTTATGTTCATCAAGTTTTAGAAGTTTTTCGAAAATCTCCGTATTTGGTTCCTCACCTATTGCAACAAATACTCCGTCAACTTTCAATTCACCTGAATTGAGTTTTAAAAATTCAACACTTTTTTCACCGATGATTTCTGATGGAGTTGCATTCAATACACATTCAATGTTAGAGATGCCTTTTATCTTTTCTTGAAGCACAACAGAGCCTCTAAAGGTATCACGGCGATGCACAAGATAGACTTTTGATGCAAAAGAAGAGAGTGTGATTGCATCGCCGAGAGCTGTGTCTCCGCCACCAATCACTGCAACAGTCTTCCCTTTAAAAAGCGGTGCATCACAAACGGCACAGTAGGAAACTCCATGACCTTTGAATTTCTCTTCGCCTGGTATGTTCAACAAACGATGATGAGAACCGAGAGCAACAATCACACTATGGGCAGTATAAATATCTCCACTTGTTGTAGAAACATTAAAAGTATTGTCAATATTTTTTTCAACCTTCTCGACTCGACCCTTCTTTATAACTCCGCCATTTGAAACGGCACTTTCGATGAACTTCTCGCCAAGATCGTAGCCATTGATACCAAAAAGTCCTGGGTAATTGTCTACCCGTTCAGTGAGCGAAATCTGACCGCAACCATATGGATTGTCTTCAAGAAGCAGAGCCTTTCTGCCAAGGCGAGTCGCATAAAGTAAAGCGGTAAGCCCAGATGGGCCTCCACCTAAAACTAGAATATCGTAAACTTCGCTCACGAGAACAACTCCTTATAAGATGTGCCAATGTTTTTATAAATTTCTGGCTTCTCTAAAAGTTCCATAAGTTCCTTTGGAAGTTCTGGCTTTATGCCGATTGCTTTTTCAATCACTGTTTCAAATTTCGCAGGATTGGCTGTTGCAACAACCATAGCCTCTTTATCATCTTTTCGATAATATTTATCATAGATAAACTTTGCCGTTGCAGTATGTGGGCAGATCAACTTGCCTCGTTCATCCCCATAGGTAAATTTTATCGTCTCTAGAATCTCCTCATCACTTACGGAATAGGCTTCTGTATCCTTTTTAAAACTCTTAAAATTAGGATAGAGATTTAACAAGCGTTCCATATTGCTTGGAGCCCCGACATCCATCGCATTTGCATAGGTCTTAACACTCTTACGAGGCTTATATACACCGTCAACAAGATAATCGACGATTGGGCGATTTGCATTTTGAGCAAACACAACCTTCTCAATTGGTGCACCCATTTTTTTTGCATAAAGAGCGGCAGTTGCATTACCAACATTCCCAGTTGGAATTATTATTGTAGCCGATTTTCTATACTTTCTATGAAAACCGAGAGAACCATAAACATAATATGACATCTGCGGAAGAAGTCGCCCAATATTAATGCTATTTGCGGAAGTTAGATTATATTTTCCAGAATATTCCTTATCAGAAAAAGCTTCTTTTACCATTCTTTGGCAATCATCAAAAGTGCCGTCAACCTCATAACTTTCTATGTTTTCGCCCCAAATTGTGAGAAGTTTTTTCTGCCTCTCTGACACTCCACCTTTTGGAAATAGGATTTTAACCTTTATACCTTCTTTTTTGTAAAAGGCAGAAGCCACTGCCGAGCCTGTATCACCAGAAGTTGCAACAAGAATCGTAACTTCTTGTTTTCGCTTCTTCAGAATTAACTCCATAGTATTTGCAAGGAACCTGGCTCCAAAGTCTTTAAATGCGGCGGTTGGACCGTGATATAACTCAAGATAAAAGAGATTACGATTATGCCATGCACCTCGATTAGGACAATAAAAACCAAAAGATTTTGCAACTAAATAATATAACTCAGTTTTAGTAATTTCCTCATCCTTAAAAAATGGTGTTAATATTGCCAAAGCAGAGCGATAAAAAGCACCCTTTTCAAATACTTCAAATTCTTCTGCTTCAAGGCGATCTACAAAATTGATCTTTCTTGGGAACTTTTCAGGAACAAAAAGCCCTCCGTCCGAAGCCAAGCCCTTCATTATAGCATCAGAGAGTGAACATCTGTCTTTACCACGAGTTGAAACCATTACCATAGTTGTGCCCCCAAATATGAACATAGGCGAAGAATGTCTGCAAACACTCCGCCTGCCGTCACCTCAATTCCAGCACCAGGACCTTTAACCGTAAGAGGCTGTTTGAAATAACGCTCGGTTACAAAAGATATAACATTATCACTACCAAGCGACATCGCAAACGGATGAGGAGGCGCAAATTTATCAAGAGCGACATAACATTTACCGTCTTCTGTAACACCGCCAACATAGCGAAGCACCTTGCCCTCTTTTGCAGCTTCGGCGTAGAGTTTTTTCATAGGCTCATCCATTTCGCTGACCTTGCTCAAGAACTCTTCTTTTGAACAGGAGCGAAGGTTCTCTGGAACTAAGGATGTGATACTCATCTCATCAAGGCTTGCCTTTACACCGATTTCGCGAGCAAGGATCACAGTTTTTCGTGCAACATCCATACCAGAAAGATCTTCGCGTGGATCTGGCTCGGTATAGCCTAATTCCTTGGCTTTAAGCACGAGTGATGAAAATGGAACCTTACCGTCATAGGATGAGAACAACCAGCCAAGAGAGCCAGAGAATATGCCTGAAATGCTCTTTACACTATCGCCAGTATTTACCAAATCGTTGAGTGTTGAAATTATAGGTAAGCCTGCACCAACTGTAGCCTCGTGTAAATAGAGAGTACCAGTCGCTTGACAGGTTTTCAATAACGACGAATAGTACGAGTACGGAGTGACACCTGCTTTTTTATTCGGTGTGACAATGTGAATGTTACGCTCGGCCCAAGAAAGATATTTCTTCGGCAGTTCATCACTTGCCGTACAGTCTATAACAAGAGTATGAGGGAAACTGTCCGAGTCTAAGAAGTCAACCATCTTGTCAACATCAAGTGGAATTGCATTCTTTTTGAATTCGTCTTCCCAAGTAGCAAGGTCTATTCCTGTTTCAGAGAGTAGCATTTTTTTACTGTTTGCAAGTGCTCTCACCCTTATATCGATACCTGATTTTATCAGTTCTTCTTCTTGACCTTTAAGCTGAGCAAGCAAAGCTTTGCCTATGTTGCCAACACCAAACAAACCTGTTGAAATCGCACGTTTTGCAAGATAGAAGCCTGCATAGAGTGCAGAAAGTGCCTTTTTCAAATCCTTCTTTGAGATAACGGCAGAAAGCGATTTGTCAAGCGGACTTGCTGTAGTGAGCTTCACCTTGATGCGTAGAGACGATAATGCTTGAAAGAACGAAGCAAACACCTTTGTCGATGTGGTTGCACCGTCGCCAACCGCTGCAATAATTGCATTTTCGCTATCAATATCGACACTGTCTACACTGCCCTCGCTTATCTCGTTTTCAAAGGCTTCATCGATTGCAGAGGCTGCAAGAGCAGCATCGGATGAGCGAACAACCATACTCATTGAACTCTCTGATGCACCTTGCGAGAGCATTAGGATTGACACACCCGCCGCCCCTACTGCCCCACACATACGAGATGCAGTTTGTGGGCGTCCTTGCAATGACACACCCTCAAGTGTAAGTATGCTCACACCTTCTATAGTCTGGAAACCCTTGATCTTTTGCTTTTGTGCACTTTCTGTTGGAGTGGCAGTAATTAAGGTTTTGCCTTCTTCAACAAGAGATGCAATAAACACATCTATACCCTTTTTCACACATTTGTGAAAGACTTCTGGATGTACTCGCCCTGAGCCATAAAATGCAAGGGACCCCGCTTCTGAAAGCGAGAGTTCGTCGATTACTTTACTATCAGTGATTATCTTTCTGTCAACTACACTAAGTGGTAACGAATCCTCGTAGAGATAAAGCGATGAGGCATTTAGCCTAATTGCTAAGCGTCCGCTTGCACTCTCTACAGGGTACTTTCCTGGTGGGAACGAGCCTGAAACTAGAGTGATGCCACTAAAGTCGTAGTCGTCGCTAATGTCGTAAAAAGATATGCTGTTTATAGAGACTTTAGACGGCTTTAGAGCCTTTTTAATCGCATCCTCAAGCTTTTTTGTAGCAAGAGATGAGACGATTATAACATTCTTAAGTTCCTTTAGTTTTTCGAAGAAGAATGCAGGAATTTCGAAAGCCGTATTCTTGATTACAAGAGAAATTATATGTAGTGGTGTTTTTTCTTTTGTGTCCATATTTGTCCTAATGTAAAAAAAAGAGAACACCGCGGTTCTCTTTTAAAACAATGTTTGGTTAAACTGTTTTCTCGATGAACCCTGAACGTAAGCACCTTGTGCATACTGTGTAAGTTCTAGTTGTACCATCGATAGTTGTTTTTACATTCACCAGGTTTGGATGAAAGACTCTTTTCTTTGTAACTCCGATATGCTGACCAACACCCTTGTGTTTTTTTGCAAGACCCTTTCGTGGTACGATGTTACCACTGATAGTGCCTTTTCCACATATCTCGCAAACTCTTGCCATATTATTTCTCCGTTTTATAGTTTCATTATTAATTAAACATTTTATATTTTAACACAATTTTTAAAAATATGCAAGAGATAGACAAAAATTTGTGTAAAAAAAGCAGAGTGGCTTTTACACCACCCTGCTTTAAAACTAGTTTACACCGCTTCTTTTAAGCTAAACGGTAGAGTCTTTTATCGTGCGACAGACACGGAAGCCGACGTTGTAGGAACGTTGGTTATATTCAAGCATCCTACTAGTATGTGTACCAACAGAAGTGTTTTTATAACGAACAGTCCAATAATTGTTTTGATCATACATTCTGTCCATTGGTGGCAAATAATACCAAACATCTCCTTTACTTTCATAGCCAGGGCCACCTTGATGATAAAGATTTGATCGAGAATATTCACCAGTCCAATCGCCACCAACTACTGCGATAAGACCTAGTCCACTAGGATAGTTATTGATTGTTTCAGTTTGTGTAGGATTGTCAACATCTGGTATTATTTCGCCAGTACCGAGTACCCACTCTGAAACATTGCCTGACATATCATATAGTCCCAATGAGTTTGGTAGCACTTCGTTGCCGAAAACAGAACGTGTTTGATAAGACTTTCCTGTGACCTTTCTTCCAAGTGTCCAAGCATACTTTGCAACGACATCAGCATCTCTTACATGCGTTGAACTAGCCAAAGCAACAGCTGCTTCATTTGCAATCCCACTAAATCCATTTAAACTTTGCATAAACGGATAAACGGTACCATACGATTTTCCACTCAAACTAGGTCCATAAGTAGATCCGCTAGAAGAATTTGAAGATTTTTCTACGATACCTGTTCCTATTAACATTCCATGATAATCATAATACTTATTACTATATGCAAGGAAAAATTCATTTAAATCTGTACTTGTAGCTGTCATTAAATAATCATCTGTATCAGGAACTATTGTAGCGGCAGCAAACCATTCATTATATGTAGGAAGACGATAGCCTGTACTTTCTGGTGCATTATGAATAGTTTGATAGTTAAGTTTTCCTTTAATATCATAATATGTTTTTACATCCCCATATGCCTTTGTAAGTTTTGGAGTTACTCCAAGAACTTCATTTGCATAATCTGTGAGTGCATTGCAGAAAAGCATAGCATCATAGATGTTAACATTTGTGACAGGGTGATTTCCTTTGTCAGTGCTAGTAACAGAACTATAAGTTCCAACTGAGGATTTTTCAGTCGGAACGGTTCGAACTCCTCCATAAATTTTAGACTCATCAAATGAAGATGTTTCTTCTACTATGGCAGAAGTTTCACCAAATGGTGGATTCCAATCATATGCTTCGTAATCATTTCTGTCAACAGGCTTATATGTCTCTTCTGAGGATGATGTAAAATCATATCCACCTTGAGTTGTTGCCCACTGATAAACTATGTCAAAAAGATCAGCATACATTTCTCTATCTGCAATTTCGAAATCATACTTTGCAATTCTTCCAACATTGTTAAATTCTGCACCAACTCCTGTACCAATATCACGATCTCCGCCAGTATTGTGTTGAATATGGAACGGTCCAGATGAATAATCAAGGTAGACCAATTTTCCTCCATCATCATAATATGGATTTCTATAACCAGGCCATTGTAGGTCTCCTGGAATGCGAACAAACTTCAACTGACCTGGATCTGTTGCAGTATTGGACTGGAGACTATAATAAGGAGAGGTAGGATCTATCTCCCACACCAAATAGATGTATGTTGTATTATACCAATCTTTTAGAAGATAATTACTTGTACTAGCACTACTATTACGATGCAAAATATACCTACGATAAGCCAAAGCATCGGTCAATTCTAGTGTTATACCTTCTGTAAATACAGGAGAATTTTCGTCCATAACATTGCCATTCCACTTGATCTCCCAATCTACAGGCTCTCCAAAATCGTCAAAGCCTTTATATGGCACAAGATCACTTATTATGCTTGCAGTCCCTACACTACCACTACCTAAACTTGATATACTTCCATAATATGCTCCATCATATGGAATTACTCCATTGTAATGATTGCGCCCCCTAGAAAAGCCCTTAACTCTATACCCTTTTCTCTTTGCTGCTTTTGCAATATTTAGCAAATCAGTTCCTGGAATAGTTCGTCCTTCCTTATTATCTTTATTGTACACATCCTGCTCAAAGGAGCCACTCTTTAATTCACGAATAGGTATACTGCTACCATCAATAGGAACCTCTCGTACCTTATGCATTTGATACCAAGAATTTTCTGTAACAAGCGAGTTCAAATTTAGTGGTGTTGTCATATTAAATTGAACCATAGAGCTATAAGATGATGAAACCTCTGGCACAGTATACTCTTTTTTGGTTACACCATCCATATCTAAATACAAGCCTTTTCCTACTGTCTTTGTAAGCCCTGTTGTCATATCTGCATTTATTGAAAGAGAATTTGGAGTATGCCTATAATTTTGGAACATCCTATAAGAAAAGCCAGAGTCTCCATCAATTGCTTCTGGGAACTGATATGCTGTTAAATAACTATAGTCTGCCCTATCCATAATGCGATAATTCCACGAAAGAGATTTAATTTTCACTGTGTCTGGTGTACCGCCATCACCATATTTATATTCATACTCATTCGGTATAACATAAATAATTAGCATATTATTTGGCTTATAATAGTAATTATCTACTGCTTCTCCATCTATGTATTTTCTTGCATAAACCTTATCATTACTTGATGAAACGGAAATCCACATATCGGCATTTAATAACTTGCTCACATCTCCATCATAAGTAGAGCCATCAACGGTCTTCAATGCTTTTTTCGCACTTAAAAACGGTTTATCATCTGTAGTACTAATGAGTTTTGAAGGATTGATGCGAATATCAACACCTGTAAGCATTGGTATTTTTGTATATGTTTTAGAAGTACTTCCATTAGAATCGTCATAATAGGCACTCAACAATTTTACAAGTTTATCATCCTCATTAGTAAGACTATCAAGATAGACATAGGCAACCTTATTACCCCAACTAGGAATAACTGCAGAAGCATCACTATCAAGAGCAACCTTGAATTTCATATTGCTATTTAGAATTTTTAACTCATCATCATTGTATAAAACATTAATCCTTGTCTTTCCACCTAAAGAATCACTATATTCAGTATGTGCCACTCCATTAAAAATTCTCACATCATTTTCATTAATATCATTGCTGAGAGTATATCCATTAGGAAGAGCGGTGACAATTTCAAATCTATTTAATGCTATATTTTGATAACTCATATTTCCTGTTGATGAACCTTCCCCAACTACAGCTCTCCCATATAAATAACTAGGATCAGAAGAATCGGTCTTACTCTTCTTAAAATATTCTTTAGGCGGAAGTTGAGCATTAAACTTATTTTGGAAGTTTTTATCATAATTGTCTTTACTTGCAAGTTTAACAGATGCTAATGTGCCTTTAGAAGAAGTAGGTATAGCATTAGGAATCACTGCCCAAATATAAGGATTAGATTGGTTATACACATTCCAATTCATAATATATGTAGTATCAGAATCTTTCAAATATGAAAAAGGGGATCTGTTGTCATAATTTACAGCATATTCATCACCGTCAGCATTGACATAAGAGACTCTCTGCCAAGAAGGTACAGAAAGATTTTCTGTCTTTTTCTCCCTAATCCTATATCTTACCCAATTCGACTCTTTAGTAATTATGACATCACTGCCAGTATAATCTTTCCATTTTGTTTCAGTGTCGCTTTCAGCTTGAGTAGTTGTCTCGCCTGTATCAACCTGTTCGAATAATTTGGATGATAGAGTGACTTGAACTTGGTATTTGTCTTTCTTATCGTATTTAAAACTGCCGTGTGCTGTATTTTGAGTATCCTTATAACTTCCTGTAGGATCTGTATAGGTAACATCAATGCTTGGCGGAGTAAGCAGTCCTTCATCAGGATCGTTATCTTCATACTTATCAGGATTGCTCTTTACATACAACTGAATTGATGCTGTATCTGTATCATTACCCTCTTCCTTAATAAGTGTGAGAGTCGGCTCGATATAATCTATGATATTATAGCGAAGAGCTCCTTCTGTATCCACATCGATCGTAATAGGTCCTTGGAAGGTATCGCAAGGGATCAAAAGATGTATCTGATCCTTTGATGCGACTTCTGGTGTACCTGTGATTCTCACAGTTGCTTTATTAGAACCAGAAGCAACTGGAGAGGCAATTCGGTATTTCAACCCCGCAATCGCAGCAGGCTTGCCCTCGCTATCTACAAACCAAGAACTCACATCTTCACCACGCGAAAATGCACGGAATGTCGCATTGTTAAGCGTGATTGTGAATTTTCGTGAATCCGTTAACGGTTTGTTAATCGTTCCTGTAATCAAAGTCTCTGCATTGTTGCGTCCGTCGCGTTCGACACTACCTGCGATAGTGTTGTTCGGACAAGAGACGAATAGTCCTAATGCTATACTTAAAATAAGTACGAGACTAAATACTCTATTATTTTTTTTCATAAAGCCTCCAGAAGTTTGTTGAGAAGCAAACTTCTAATCCTTATAAAAAAGCATACTCTATTTTTTTTTCAAGTAAAATTTGATAAAATCAAATTTTACTAAAAAACAAATCTCAAGATAGTCCCTAGGATCTTGGGCATCTTTTCCAAGGTCAGAGGCAAAGCACTAGGTAATACACAAAGTCAGTCCACAAGAAAATTTGGACTACGATGTCGAAAGAACGAACTTCCCTTTGGAAGTTCACTTTCTTACGTTGCCGTCTCAAATTTGCTTGTGAACTGTGGTACTTTGTTTACGAAGTTTATAGGTAGAAACTTTTTATGACCGTCGTTTGCTTTGCCTCTTCAACCTTGAAAAATACATCCCAATCTCCGTCGAGTGCTGGGTGTGTCACTATATAACAATCAAATTTTCTCGTAAGTAACGAAACCTAGCCCAGACAGAGGATCTTGTCAGAACCGAAAAAAAAACATCTCTCGTGAGTAGCTAAACCTAGTCCTCGACGGAGATCGGGATGAGATTTGGAAAGTTGAAGCCCTAGAGCAAGGTGACGGCTGTACTCTATGTACTGCCTCACCGCTCTAGGGCTGACTTTTCAAATATCGCCCGAGATCCTAGAGATTATAGGGGAAAAGTGAAAAAAATCTTGATATTTTTTTCACTTTTTAGTAAAATAGTAATGCGGTTGGTGACAATAGACTATAATCTTCGCCGAACCCCGCCAGGGCAGGAATGCAGCAACGGTAGGCTTTAAAGAGTATGAGCTTTATTCAATCACTGATCGCACTTTTTTTAATAGGTGCGAAGAATGAATTACAACTCAACAGCAATTAGAAAACGTCCAATGAGTTTTGACACACTAAAAGGACAAAAATTTGTTGTTTCCACATTAAAAACAGCAATAGAAACAGGTCGCATTGCTCATTCCTATTTGTTTTCAGGACCTCGTGGGGTTGGAAAAACAACATCTGCTCGTCTTCTTGCAAAGGCATTATGTTGCGAAAAAGGACCTACAATCACACCGTGTGGCAAATGTAATTCTTGTGTATCAATCACGAACGGAAGTTCCCCTGATGTTATAGAAATAGACGGTGCATCAAATACAAGTGTAGACGATGTTCGAAAAATCAAAGAAGAACTAATGTTCCCTCCACAATACTCACGCTATAAAATCTACATAATTGATGAAGTGCATATGCTATCAAACAGTGCCTTCAATGCCCTATTAAAAACCATAGAAGAACCGCCAGAATGGGCAATATTCATATTCGCAACCACAGAGTTGCAAAAGGTGCCACTCACCGTTCAATCACGCTGTCAATGCTTCCGCTTTCGCTCAATCGACGAAAACACAATTGCTGACTTAATTCGAAATGTAGCAAAAGAAGACGCAGTTAAGATCGATGAGGAAAGCATCAAATGGATTGCAAAAAGATCGAGAGGCGGTGCAAGAGATGCCTACACAATCTTTGATCAATGTGTTTCTTTTACAGGTGGAAATATCACCTTTGATAAGGTGAAAGAAGAACTTGGCATAACAGGTGCATCCGAAATAAAGGCAATTTTTGAAAGTGCAATAAAAGGCGATGTTAAAAATGCAATAGAAAAGCTAAATGCATTATACGACAGTGGCATCAATTCTGAAAGTTTTACTCTTGATGCTACTTCTTACTTACGCGATATGCTACTTATATCAAATGAACTTACAGAAGATGCACTTCTATACAACTCAATCGAAAATTACGATGCAGAGTTGATAAAAACACTTCGCACATCTGCAATTGAAACTGCTCTTGAAAAATTTCTCGATCTATACAGAAATCTAAAATACTCTCTAAATGCCCGTTTTGAAACAGAATGTGCTGTGTCATCCTTAAGGAATTTACCATATATATACTCTAATACGGAAATTATAAAACAACTCGAACTTCTTAAAAAAGCACTAGTAGATGAAGCCTCTTCTATAAATCCATCGCTCTTGATTGAACGACAAAAACAAACGATAGGATCCACAATCCCACCTACGACAATATCAGCATCAGCAACAGCCCCCACAGCAAGCCCGACAGCGATGCCCCTCTCAAGCCAAAATACGGAAAATTCTACTCCTACAAATGCCAGAACCACTATTCAAGCAAACAGAAATGAATCTTCATCAAACCCTTTTTCAAACCTTGATGCTCCTCTTGCTTCCTCTCAAACTATTACACAGAATGCTGAGAAACTAGAGCCTCAATCAAACGAAGAAGACAAAGAACAACAGGTTATTGATATCTTAAGAACAACCAATGCCCTACTCTATCAGGCATATAGAAATAAACTATACTTCTCTATTGAGAACAACACCGCCTTTATAGGACTGCCAAAGTATTCTCAAATGGTAATAAACAAAACTGAAAACATACGCATACTAAAAGATGTTTTAAATCGAGTATATGGCAATGTAGCAGATGTACAGTTCATTGTTAAGGATGCAGAAGTGAAGAAGACAAGCACCGTTGTAGACAATATTGCAAAATTCTTTGAAGGACGAGTACTCTGATGGATGCCTTAGAGAGTCTCATTTACAAAATTTCTCGTCTCCCTGGACTCGGTCCAAAAAGTGCAAGACGAATCGCATATTATTTACTAAAGAACGACGAAGAAAACAACCTTGCCCTTGGCGAAGAGATAAAAAACATAAAACGAATCATACACCCTTGCAAAATTTGTGGAAGTTACACCGACAAGGAGTTCTGCAATGTATGTAGCGACAAAAGCCGAGATCAATCATTACTCTGCATCGTTGAAGAAACAAGCGATAAGATCGTTATAGAAGAAAGCGGAATTTATCACGGTCTATACCATGTACTCGGTGGTGCTATTTCACCAATCGATGGGATACTACCCGAAAATCTCAATTTTGCTTCTCTTGAAGATAGAGTCAAAAACGGTGCTTTTAAGGAAATAATAATCGCAACTAACCCTACAGATCAAGGCGACACTACACTGATGTACACAAAACGTCTACTTTCTCCATTAGGTGATTTTACTTTTTCTCGCCTTGGGGTGGGCTTACAAGCAGGTGGCGACCTTGAATTTGCAAACTTCAGAGCTCTATCGCAATCGTTTAAGAATAGGACTTCACTTTAAAAAATAGAGCGTTCGTGCAATCTCGTGGCAATCTCGCATTGTTGTATAAAAAGCTAGTAATGCATCCATATAAAATGACTAGTAATATAAAAAGGAACAAGATTGCTCTTGCTCCTTTTGTTTTCGTTTACCTAATAGAAATTAGGTAATTGCTTATTGTTGATCAGAAGGCTTATTCTCATCTGATGGAGCAGTAGGACCATTCTCTAGAGTTTCAGAAGAAGAAACTTGAGCATCGTCTTTAACTTCTTCCCACTTTGCTTCTTCTACTGTCTCGTTCTGACGGTCACCTTTATTGTCTGAATGAGATGAACAGCAACAGCAGTCGTCGCTCTTGAAGCAAGCATCCCTATCCTTTGCCTCTCCATATTTGTTCGCACCACTCTGTCCTTTCAAGAGTGTAAATACAAAATTAGTGACCATAATAGCAATACTTGCAAGCCCACCTAAAACACAGAGCAATATCAAGAAAGCCCAATTTGCATTAGGTGTCATATACATATAGGAATGCATATTGAATCTGAAGAAGACTGTGAACACTCCAAACACGAAACAAACCAGAGCGACAACTCCTGTGAATGCCTTTAGAATCAAGGACGAAAGTACCCACCAACCTGAATGTCCAGTGTCGTGAATCCGCCTAAACAATAGAGCAAGGCTTGGTAGCAAAATTACAATAGACCACACACTACTAAAAAATGAGAATGTTGTTCCATAGTAACTTCTTGATGCGAAAATACAAGAGAAGATCAGATCAAGAAGACCTGCACCTAAAGCGAAGATAAAGAGATAAATCTGTGTTGTCCAGAACTCTCTTCGTGTTGCTCTTCCCTTAAATCCAACATAATTTTTGGAAGTCCAAAGGCTCTTAAAATTAAGCCAACCTTCCTTAAAAACATTCATATTATCTCCTTTACTTAGTATTGAATACTAGTTTGGGTAATATTTAATACTGTAGTATACTTAATATATAAGGAATTTTTTTAATAAAAGCAAGAAATTCGAAAAAAAAGTAGCAGAGCTTCCCACTCTGCTACTCCATATGAAAACACCTATTAAAGTGGGTATTTTGCTTTTAAGTATTCCATCACAACCTGGTTTACCTGATCCTTGTATTGGAGAATTGAACCAAACTGTGTGTATCCGTCTCCGCCTGCTACGATAAAGTCATTTGTAGCAACCTTATAAACGGTGTCATCCTTTTCAATTGCGGTTCCATCAGGAAGTGCAACACTTATAATTCTTGAACCTGGATCATTATTTATGTCAACTTCAAGAATTAGGTTTGTCTGTGGGAAACCACCAGCAAGTTCTGGATAACTCTTGTATCCATTCTCAAGAGCTGCATACAAACCTTCACCTGTGATGCTTGAAAGCACAACATAGTTATTGAATGGCAAGCAGTTGTTGATATTACCAACTGTTACAACCCCAGGTCCTAGGTTTGCTCTGAACGAGCCACCGTTTAGAATACCGAAGTCGGCACCAACAGATTCAGTTAAGGCATCTACAACAAGTTTACCCAAATCACACTGCTCTGCTCTCACGATGCTTCTGTCAGACTTGTACTCATCGTTAAGGCGAGCAACTGGTTCAAGGTACACTTCCTCAAGGCGTGCCTTTTTCTTTGTAATGTAGTCCTCAACAGCAGCATTAGATGGCTTTTCTGTAAGACCAATCGATGAAAGGAATGTAGAAGATGACGGATTTTCAATCTCATCTTTTGAAATGAGATATGCATCAAAACTCGTTACATTCTTATTAGAATCGATGTGAAGCTTGATTGTGCCAACATTGTTTAGATACTCACCTGTCTGTACTATTGGAGTTGTTCCCTCATACAAAGGTTCGTTCAACTGAGAGTGGCTATGACCATCGACGAACAAATCGATGCCAGGCACATTCTTTGCAAGTGAAAGTGATGTGATACCCTCTGTTCCAACTGGCTCAAGTCCAATATGACCGAGTACGATCACATAATCAGCCTTTGACTTTACATCGTTTACAGTGGCTAGCAAGTCGCTCTGAAGTGATGTTTCAAAGTCAAGATCCTTTACGATAAGTGGGTTAGCCTGATTCTTTGTAGAAGGAGTTGTAAGACCAATCACACCAACTTTGAATCCACTAAAATCAAAGATCTTGTAAGGTGGCAAAATTCTCTTTCCACCGAGTTTGATATTGTTAGAAACTGGAGCGGTGTCGCGAGCAAGTGCAATAAGCAAGTTCTTGTCAAGTTGTTGCAAACCGTTGTTAAACTCGTGATTACCAAGAGTGATTGCATCATAGCCCATATAGCCTAAAAGATTCATCACAGTCTCGCCCTTAAAGAAGTTGGCAAGGTTTGTTCCGTGTGATACATCTCCAGCATCAAGAAGTAAGACATTGCCCTTCGATGCATTTCTCAGTGCATTCACATAGCCAAGAAGAGCAGAATAGCCCATTCCGCCGTCGGCACTGTCCATTCTACCGTGTACATCGTTTGTATGTACAATGTAAAGATCAAGACCAGATGCCTCACTAATGGTGCCATTAGTCTTCACTTTTGTTGGATATGGAAGTGGTTGAGACCCCTCGTTCACACCATAGGCAATATTCATTTCCTGAATTGTATTATTTACAACCTTTATGTCAAATGGTGAAAATGGTACGGCTCTGCTACTACTTGCACATGAGAACAGTAAAACTGATACTAAAAGGCAAAGAGTCAGTGCCGATGCAAACTTTTTCATAAGTCCTCCTAAAGTTGCTATAACAATGGGTGCCTCATAAAACTTAGAAGCACCCATAGCGATTATTCTACGTCAATAATTGTATTCTCTGGTGTGTTATTAGCAAAGTCTTCAGCAACAGAGAGTTCTTCAAGGGCAGAAAGGTCAAAGTCCGCAACCACTGCTTCTTCTTTAGCAGCTTCTGTGTTTGCCTTTTCTACATTCTCGTCAAGTTTGAACTTAAGAGCATACTCTGAGAGTTCGTTATTGCTGTGCTTTAAAAGCATCATCTGCTCTCCAAGTGCCCCTTTTTCCTGCTTGGCTTTCTCTAATAAGTTAGTGACGATCTGAAGGCGACGGGCGGCCAACTCAGCATCAGAGACTGACATTACCTTGAGTACTGACATAAATTACTCCTTGTTTTCGTTCATCTAATTCAAAGCTGAACGAGCTTCTTCGACAAGGCTCTTAAAGGCGGCCTTATCTTCAATAGCCATATTTGATAGTGCTAGGCGTGATAGCTGAATATTCATCTTGTGCATTGCATGCATAAATTCTGAATATGTCATCCCCTCTGCTCTCACTGCTGCATTGATACGTGCAATCCACAAAGAACGGAAGTCCCTCTTCTTTGCACGTCTATCTCTATAAGCATACACACCTGCCTTCATCACTGCGGCACGTGCAATTCGGTTGTTAGTAGAACGGCGACCGCGGTAACCCTTAGCCTGTTCTAAAACCTTCTTTCGCCTATCCTTTCGTTTTGTTCCATCAATTGCTCTTGACATTTACATCCTCCTAAAATGCATACGGCATCATTGTTTCAACCTTTTTAGCTTCTGCTTCATGCATAAAGCAAGGTTTCTTTAAACTTCTTTTGCGCGATCTGCTCTTTTTAGTAAGGATATGTCTCAACCCTTGCTTCTTAAAACGAACCTTCCCACTAGCACTCACTCTATAGCGCTTGCTAGCAGCCTTTCTTGTTTTCATCTTAGGCATCATTGCCCTCCTTTATCCCCGTAAGGCACAAGAAAAACACGCCTTACATAGGTATATTTTTATTATACTACTTTTTTTAAAATTTGTAAAGACTTATATGAAAACCAATACAAATTTATATAGATTCTAGGCTTCTGTAGCACCATCCTCTGTGGTTTTTTCCTTAGTCTGTTGCTCCTTTTGTGGCTTTTTGCCTTGACTCTTTTGCGGAGAGAGCAGCATACTCATCATACGACCTTCCATAATTGGCTGTCGTTCAACGGTGTAAAGGGCCTCAATCTCATCAAGGCGGACAAGCACTTTTGAAAGCACTTCCTTTCCAATCTCAGGATGTTGCATTTCACGACCACGAAATCGTACAGAAACCTTAACCTTGTTTTTTTCATCAAGAAATTCTTTGATAAACCGAGCCTTTGTATTCAAGTCGCCAACATCGACCTTTACCTGCATCCTCACTTCCTTAAGTTTAGTTACAGTCTGGTTTTTCTTGGCTTCCCTACTCTTCTTTTCCATCTCATAGCGGTATTTGCCATAATCAAGAATCTTACAAACTGGAGGTTTTGCAGAGGGCGAGACCTCAACAAGATCAAGCCCCCTTTCCTCTGCAATGCGAAGTGCATCGCGTGTTTTCATAACTCCAAGCTGTGTGCCTGTTTCATCAAGCACGAACACTTCAAAAGCTCTTATTTCTCTATTAGAACGAATTTCTTCTTTCTTCATCTATTCCTCTATTAACATAGTTTGAGGATTAAGCATAACACTCAAAACTTCTGTCTTGTTCGACTTTGGAGTTTTGATGACAGACATCTTAACCTTCTTGGCAGTCTCGTCCATCTTCAATGCAACAAGCACATCGACATCATCCTTATACCCTTCAAAGGCTTCTGGCACTCCGTAAGCGTCAACAACAGCATCTTTCTCCTGTGGGCTTACAGCAAACCAAGTCTCAACATTCAGTTTCTTTGCAAAAGCCTTAATACTCTTGATATCGTCATCATTTGCCTTTAAAAGAGAGAAGCTATCAAAGAAAACAGCATCAGCCTTAAGCGCATTTGAGATCAAAGCATCAAGGCTTGAAAGCACATTCTTAAGTGGCATATCTTTGCCGAAGTTCATAATAGTTCGGTGCGAAAGCATACTCTCGTAAGTTTCAAGTGTGTCTTTCATCTTCACCTCTTCAGAAACCTGTGTAAAGATCTCCTTGTACCAGAGTGAAACATCGTCGACATTGTTTGAGAAAGCAACATGCACGATGTTCTTGCCCTGGAGCATCTTGTCAAGTGCAAGGTGAACCACAAGAGCGGTTTTGCCGATGCCCTTTTTAGACACAATAACACCTAAGTTACCGCTACCAAGAGAACCACCGATTGCTTTATCAAAGGTTCTCATTGGACTGTTTTTCAAATAATCACTTATATGCATTTTGCCCTCCTTAAGCCTTTTTAGCCTTTTTTTCATTATAAGCTTTCTTAAGTTCATCACTTACCGAGGTTGGAGTTTTTGCATAGCGTGAAAGCTCCATTGTAAATTCTGCCTTACCCTGTGTAAGTGAGCGAAGCACTGTTGAATAACCAAACATCTCTGAAAGTGGAACTTCTGCAACTACACGAGAAGAGTTATTCTCTTCAGTTGTTGTGAGAATCATACCACGGCGCTGGTTGATTGAACCAAATACATTGCCCTGGAATTCAGAAGGTGTTTCAACCTCAACCTTCATAATTGGCTCGAGAATTGCAGGCTTTGCCCTTTCAAATGCTTCCCTAAAGCCAAACAAAGCTGCGGTCTGGAATGCCTGGTCGGATGAGTCAACTGGGTGCCACTGACCATCGTTGATAACACAGCGAACACCAACAATAGGAGCTTCAAGCTGTGGTCCTTTCTTCATCGCAGTTCTGAAACCTTTGTCACAAGATGGAACAAATTCTTTTGGAATTACACCACCCTTTGTCATATCGACAAAGTCGTATTCTTTAACTTCGCTGTCCATCTCTTGTTCGATTGGCTCGATATAACCTGCAACACGAGCATATTGACCCGCACCACCAGTCTGCTTCTTGTGTGTATAGTTGAACTCAGCCTTTGTTGTGATAGCCTCGCGGTATGCAACTTCAGGACGTCCTGTCTCAATCTCACACTTGTATTCGCGCTTCATTCTCTCAAGATACACATCAAGGTGAAGTTCACCCATACCTTTAATAATAGTCTGATTTGATTCAGGATCAACATATGTTTGGAATGTTGGGTCTTCCTTTGTAAAGCGGTTAAGTGCCTTTGCCATCTGATCTGCACTCTTCTTATCCTTTGGATTGATTGCAAGAGAGATAACAGGAGTTGGCACATACATTGATGAAAGCGAGTAGTTCAAGCCAGGTGCGCAGAATGTATCACCTGATGCACAGTCAATACCAAAGAGTGCTGCAATTTCACCACAGCCAACTTCGTTGATGTCTTCCATTTCAGAAGCATGCATCTTTACAAGGCGACCTACCTTAAAGCGCTTCTTTGAACGAACATTGTAAAGCTCATCGCCTTTCTTGATCTTACCTTGATACACACGAATATATGTAAGCTGACCGTACTGACCATCCTCAAGCTTGAATGCAAGGATAACAGGAGGTAGGCTTGGATTTGAAGGAAGTTCTATTTCCTTTTCATTATCGTCAAGATCAAGAGCAGTATTCTTAACTTCTGTTGGGCATGGTAGATACTTTGTAACACCATCAAGAAGCGGCTGAACACCCTTGTTCTTATGAGCAGAACCCATAAATACAGGCACGAGCTGAAGTGAGATCGTTCCTTTACGAACAGCATCTTCGATCAACTCTGGAGTAACCTTTTCCTCAAGCATAGCTTCCATAAGTTCTTCTGAGAACATAGAAGCGGCATCAAGAAGTTCTTCCCTTTTACTTTCAGCTTCCTCTTTTAGATTTGCTGGAATTTCCTCAATTCTAATCTGTTCGCCGTTTGCACCATCAAAGTAGATTGCCTTCATTCGAACAAGGTCAACAACACCTTCAAGCTTATCCTCAAGACCAATTGGAATTTCCATAAGTACAGCATTAAGACCGAGCTTTTCAATAAGCTGATCTTTAACACGATACGGATTTGCACCTGTTCTGTCACACTTATTCACAAAAGCAAGACGAGGAACATGATAGCGCTTCATCTGTCTGTCTACTGTGATACTCTGAGACTGAACACCGCCAACTGCACAAAGCACAAGAATTGCTCCGTCAAGCACACGAAGAGATCTCTCAACCTCAACAGTAAAGTCTACGTGTCCCGGTGTATCGATTAGGTTTATATCAAAACCCTTCCACTGCACAGAGGTAGCAGCAGATGCGATAGTAATACCACGCTCACGTTCAAGATCCATACTGTCCATAACGGCACCAACACCGTCTTTACCATGAACTTCATGGATTTGGTGAATTCTATTACAATAGAAAAGAATGCGTTCTGAAAGGGTTGTCTTACCACTATCAATATGAGCACTGATTCCTATATTTCGTAGTTTGTTTAAATCACTTGCCATTGTTTTCTTATATTTTCCTTTTTTATAAGTGTCAAAATTTTACGAAGTAATTGTATATCAAAATCAAATAAATTGCAACAACTTAAGTAAAAGAGATTAAAACAAAGTCTTTTTTTCGTTTTCAAACCTCTTCTACCACCCTTTTTAAATAGTCAAAAACCCTTTCGGCTGAAGATAAATCTAGTTTTTCTTCAGTTGTATGTACTCCGCTTAAATTCGGGCCAATCGAAGTTGCATCCAAGTCGGGATTTTTCTTTAAGAAATAACCACATTCAAGACCTGCATGGATTATAACCTCTTCCATAGGCTTTTTGTACATATCTTCATAGATAGCCCTCATTTTGTTACGAAGTGGCGATGCCTTATATTTCCAACTTGGATAAATCGCATCGATCACATAATGAGTATTACTTGAGACTGCCTTTTCTTCCAGAGTTTTCAAAAAGTCTATCTTTTTTTCATCGCTATTGCTACGAATAGAATAGATGAATTTAAGTGTATTAGAATTTTTACCAGATTCAAATTGAATCTTGCCTAGATTAAGCGAGGTCATAACTATAGGCTTAATTGGATCCTGCCATTCAATCACACCATTTGGAAAATTGCTCATATACCAAAGAGCATAAAATGCAGAACTGTCTGTTGAACCTGATATTTCGCCTTTGACATCAGATACTTCTGCATTTATACTCAAATTAGGATCACTATATCTATATCGTCTCTTAAACTCAACATCCCAATCTTTCACTATTTCTAGAACATCATCCTTGCTAAAATCTACACAACCATTGTTATGACCTACATATATAGCAGCACTTGCACTCTTCGGAATGACATTTAAAGCTTCACCACCAGTAAATGAATATAAGGAAATACCAAACCTATATGAGAGCGAATATAAAACAGTAAAAAGTAGATCTATTGCATTTGCTCCACACTTATAAATTTCAGAGCCAGAATGCCCACCACTAAGCCCAGAAACAGATATATCCACACGATAACGATTTTGTATCTTCGTTTCTTCAAGCACCCATTCGGTTGTAAAATGAGCTCCACCTGCGGATGATGAGAGGATCTCTCCTTCATCTTCAGAATCAAGGTTTATAAGACGAGTCCCTTTTAGAAGCGCCATATCAAAACCGATCGCACCGTCCATTCCAGTCTCTTCATCAACTGTAAAAACAGCCTCAAGCGGTGGAGTGTTCAATGAATTATCGGAGAGCAATGCTAAAATGTAGGCAACTCCAATTCCGTCATCTGCACCAAGGCTCGTGCCTTTTGCAGATAAAAATCCGTCTTTTTCCTCAAGAACGATGCTCTCTTTTGTAAGATCTTTAGTTTTGTCTATGCTAACCGCAACCATATCCATATGGGCTTGAAGAATAAGTGGCTCCCTATTCTTATCGCCGTCCTTATAGATGACAACATTGCCGACCTTATCTTTTATGTATTTTAAGCCATGCTCTTTTGCAAATGATACAAGATAGTCTTGCACCTTTTCAGTATGTCCTGACGGATGTGGAATTGCGGAGAGTTCTTTAAAATACTTCATTACATCAGAAAAGGTCGTACTCATCTTAAGCCTCACCTTTGGATTCTAGCATAAGGGTTTTTGAAACAGCATTTGAAATATCGCTATCGCCAAAGTATTGAATAGGACCTGGAGAGACATAATCGTCTTCTGTAGCCCAAGCATCGCGATGCTTTTCAAACTCCTTGAATACAGGACCGTTCAAATCTACGAGTGCTTTCTTAATCACTGGAGTAGGAACACCCTTTCGCTCTTCAAGGTCAAACATTGAGACGATAGGCACTCCGCCAAGCTTCCACTTAGACGAATTTTTAGTAAGACACTGAACCGTACTCATATAGCCAGTTGCATTTATGGAAGCAAGTAAAACTGCATTGTAGCCAAGTACATAACAATAAGTTGCATCAAAATTACTAGGATAGGCACTTCTGCCCTCATAGCCAAAGAAGTTGTAAATCGGTGAGACTTTCACCTTTGACTTTGAAAGTTTTTCCTTTACCATTTCGCCAATAAGCTGCTCGCTCTGGATCTTGGACACTTGAACATTGCCATGTGGGTCACGTTCTGAAATCAGAGAAACCTGAACATCGTAAGGTAAACTTAAGTAACACTTCAGAGACGATTTAGTTAAGAATGCAGACACAGCCTCTGGGGTAATTTCGTTAAACTTCTCCCTAGCAAGAATTGCATTCAACTCTTTTATGAGAGTAGCGATTTCAGGTATGAATTCGATGATACCTTCAGGAAGTAAACAAACTCCATAGTTTTTACCATTTGCCACTCTGTCTTTTACAACAGATGCAACACTATCAACCACCTTTTTAAGAGTGAGCTTCTTTTCCTTCACTTCTTCGCCTATAAGGCAGATGTTTGGATGAGTTTGTAAGGCACATTCTAGAGCTACATGGGATGCACTTCTGCCCATCAATTTTATAAAGAACCAGTACTTTCTTGCACTCGCTGCATCTTTCTCAAGGTTGCCGATAAGTTCACTATACACTTTTGTTGCGGTATCAAAACCGAAGGATGTCTCAATCGACGAGTTTTTTAAATCACCATCTATAGTTTTTGGACAGCCAACGACATTCACATTCATATCGTCTTTTCGCATAAAGTACTCAGCAAGAAAGGCCGCATTTGTGTTAGAATCGTCACCTCCGATTATCACAATCGTGGTAATTCCATACTTTTTACAAGTATTTTCAACACCTTCAAACTGCTCTTTTGTTGTGATTTTACCTCTGCCTGAGCCTATCATATCAAAGCCACCTGTGCCTCTATATGCATTTATTATATGATCGTCAAGCTCTTTCAACTCACCTTTTACTAAACCATCAGGACCTGAAAGTGCACCGTATAGTTTTGAATCCTTATTCCACTTCTTAACAGCATCGTAAACTCCAGCGATAACATTGTGTCCGCCAGGGGCTTGACCACCAGAGAGTACAACAACTACTGACATAGGAGTAGGATTAAACTGTGTACGAGTTTCTTCTACAAATGTTACAACCTTTTGACCGTAAGTGTGAGGGAAAACATTTTTGATAGTCTTTTCGTCTCCACTTGGTGTAGGAACATGTCCGTAGTGTGGAGAAACTCCCTCAAACTGTACATCCACGATATGTGGCAGTGCCATTTTAAAGTTCTGTCTTTCAGTGTATAAAGTTTTCATATACTTATATTATAACACATTTTTGAAAGAATAGAAATATTTTTGAAAAAAATTGCAAAATCGGAAAAAAATACCCAAATCGGCTTCCTTTCACATCAATAAAGACCTGAGAAAATCACACCGATTTTAATTTCCCACTCCTTAGACGGTATAGTATACTTTCCGCCAACAGTTACACCTATAGAATCCAAGACAGGCTTCAAGGCACCAAGCACTTTATAACCAAAGCGAGCATTCGGCATAATGTAGAAATTTTTAAAGGAGTCAGCATCTACACCCGCTGCAAAACCTATGAGAGTATCTATATCACCCCAAGGGAAATCAACACCTAGGTTCAACTCAAGATCCGTACCTCGGTATTTCATTTTCGCATATTTGATATCATAGCCTTCCCCAACTGGTATTCTCTCCTTGTATTGAACGAAGGTTGGAATTGCAGAGATACTCAAATATGCCATATCCTTTATCAACATACCGATAGTGGCATTTGGCCCAAGCGAAATAGACTTTTGCATATCTCCCACCCATTCATTTTTTACAGGCAGTAGTATATCAAGCCCAAGGCTCCAATATAGTTTTACAGGACTTTTCTTTCGTTCTTCTTCTTTTGAAACAGGTATATTTTGAGAGTTAGTGCGAACGATAACATCTTCGATCTCATCTGCAGTCTTTACAACACTCACTGCAAAGTCTGACTTCCTTTCATCACTAGAGATAATTACATTAGAAGTTGAATTTTGAGCACTTGACTCATCTCTATTCGAATTAGGCTTCGTTATTGAATTTGAAGAAGACGAACCGTTATTTGATATGTTGGTTGGCACTTTTACAACCCTTACTCGTGGTTGGATTGCCGTTTCTTCTGCAAATGCTAAAAATGCGCTCGTCAAAACTAAAAATATCGCAATTAACTTCTTCATCCTTTACCCCCCTCGCTTTTAGATTTTAGCACATTTAAGAGGCTTCCCTTGAGCAGTGACTCTTTTTCATCATCACTTGCTTGAACCCCTGCACTGATTTTTTTGTCACCACAAAGAATTGTAAAGTGACCACTTTTTACACTATTATGAATGTCGTCTATTGTGATAACCTCGCCTTTTTTAAACAAAGCCTTATCGCTCTTATTGTCAAGAATAAGCGGAAGTATTCCAAAATTATAGAGATTTGCCATATGGATACGTTCAATACTCTCTGCAATAATTGCTCTCACACCCAAATAGCGCGGACAGATCGCTGCATGCTCACGGCTTGAACCTTGACCGTAGGATAGACCTGCAACTACTGCAGTCTCCTTGCCTTCTTGCTTTCTCGCCTTTGTATCGCTAGAAAAAGACGGCTCGACTCCTTCAAACACAAATGTAGAATACTTCTGTATGTTTGAACGATATTTTAAGCGACTTCCTGCTGGCATTATATGATCGGTTGTAATCTTATCGCCTGCAACAAGCCCAATTGTTAGAGAAAGACTATCAGGAAGCGGATCAAAGGTCGGAAATTCACCAATAGAATCAAGACGCACAATCTCCCTATTCGGATTGTACTCCCTTTCAAACAAATCTATAGGCTCTGCTTTTACATCATACTGCCTTCTGTAAGTTTCCTTCGGTTCTGTAAGCACACCAGTGATAGCACTAACTGCTGCAGTCTCTGGAGAAACAAGATAGACTTTTGCAGATTTTGTTCCACTTCTGCCCTCAAAATTACGATTGTTTGTACGTAAACTTACACCATCAGTTTGGGGGCTGAGACCACTACCGATACAAAAACCACAGGCAGACTCTTCTATTCTAAAGCCTGCCTTTATAAAGGCTTCCATTGCTCCTGCTTTTATTAGACGAAGTGTTGTGGTGCGACTTCCTGTAGCAATTGCAGCATCAATGCCACGTTTTACTCTTTTGCCTTTAACGATTTCATACACTGCCATTAAGTCTTCAAAACTTGAATTTGTACAAGAACCGATAAGCACCTGATTTATAGGAAGCCCCACTATTTCACTCACACTTTTTACATTGCCAGGGCTGTGAGGAAGAGCAACCTGTGGGCGAAGTAGCGACAGATTGATGTAATACGAATCATCGTATTCTGCACCCTCGTCTGCAAAAAGCGGAATGAAATCGCCCTCTCTACCCATTTCCTTTAAGAACTCGTGTGTGATTTCATCAGATGGGAATATAGATGTGGTCACTCCAGCCTCTGCACCCATATTACAAATAGTTGCTCTATCAAAAAGTGTGAGATTTTTAACACCTTCTCCAGAATATTCAAACACGGTGTTCTGATTTCCTGTCACGCCAAAATGCGACAAAACTTTTAAAACCACATCCTTTGCACTTGCACCAGAGTTAAGTTTGCCCTTAAGTTTAATGTTTACGACTCTTGGATATGTCAACTCAAATGGCAAGCCTGCCATACTACTCGCAACAGAAAGACCGCCTGCACCAACGGCGAATGCACCAAGGCTAGACGATGTCGGTGTGTGAGAATCACTTCCGATAATCGTAGCACCTGGCTTTGAAAAATACTCCGTGTGAAGAGTGTGGCAAATACCATTACCAGCGGGTGAATAAACAACACCGTAGCGAGAAGCTACACTTTCAAGGTAAGCATGATCGTCGCTATTTTCAGAACCCATCTCTAAGGTATTATGATCAACATACGAAACGGCTAAACATTCAGCCCTTTTAGGATTAAGTGCTTCCAACTCCAAGTATACAAATGTGCCTGTCGCATCTTGAGTGAGAGCTTGATCGATGTGAATTGAGACCTTCTCACCACGAACAGGCTTACCGCTTACAATGTGAGATGAGAGAATTTTGTCAGTGATTGTTTGCTTCTTTGCCACTTTTCTAACCCTTATTTTTATATTATAGCACATCTACAAAATAAGAGCAAGATTAATTATCTGCAACTATCCTAAGATTTACAGCATCATCACCCACTAGGAGAGATGAAAAATCAATAATAGGTGGAACAAGATCCGCTCTAGGAATCATAATCTGAAGGTCTCCCCTTTCATAGGCATATGCAGAATCCCCTTTAGAACGCTTATCAACAAGCTTAAAGGTATAATCTTTATAAGTCTGTGTTGCATCATCACTGTAGCCTGAACTAATTATATCAAATTGAGAAGTCGTAAACCTCTCTCCATTCTTTCTCCAAATCCAACGATTGGTGATTGCACTACTGCTTGACCACAAAGTATTATGCTTTAAGCGAATCATATTTTCATTGTTTTTAGAGTTTAGATCCATTATTAGATCAATTGTTGCACCAGGTCCTGAAACAGTAGTACGTATTTGATTAAGAGTAATGCCTATTTCATAAATACCGTCATATATGCAAACATCTTGAGTTGATGTTGAGGAATTGACAGCAATAGTTTCTGCTGTGAGATTCAAATTCGGTATCGGTTTTGCATATTTGTTTGTAGAAGTAATTATACTGTTGTTTTGAGAGTTAATCGCCAATGTTCTCTTACCATCGCTTGATGTAAACACTTTTTTGGCTTCTGTCGGAGTGCCTGCAGGATACACTATTATACTTGTAGCATGGCGCATTCCATCAATAGAGATCGAATCCTCAACAAGATGCTTTAATGAAAGTCCACCCACTGGGACATAATTCGTCAGCCAAGATTCTATCAAGCCAGAGTTTAGAACATCATCAGTAAAATAGCCACCGTCTAAAGTGATTGTGAGAAGGAAGGTGTTTGTCCAACCATCTGATGTTACCCAATGGTTTATGAAGAGATCAATATCTCTTCCGACAAGTCCAATAATTGAGCCGTTTACCCGAAACTCTTTTATACTAGGTTCCTTCGTTATACAATAATTTCGCGCAATTTCAGGAATGGAAGTTTCATCAAATGTAGGAATATTATCCTGATCCGTAAAAATCTCATCCCATAGGTTAAGTCCAAACTCTTTATTCCAAACAAAGTCAATATTATTTGCCATCGGCACCAACTTAACATAAATAGCACTCGCCATTGTTCGACTTTCATCGGCATACTCAAAAATATATTCCACGTTAAAATAATATGGCAGATTCTTTATAAGATCCCTAACTCTATGTTTTGATGTCACTGCATCATCAGGATCAAAGAGAGTAGTGTTAAAATAATTGTCTATTACATGAATGATAAACTCGTTGTTATTCAAGGTCTCAGGATGGCTCCAAAGTGCAGCAACAGGTCCAGTCATTCCCTCAACTACAACAATAGCTGAGCCTGCAATCTCCCACATAGATTGTACATCCGCAACAGTTGTATTCACATCAAGATTCGGAATATCAGTCATATTAAGATACTCGCTTGGAATTGTTATAGAGAGTTTTTCATTTATTCTCGGAATCTCTTCTGATCTATTTGGAGTGCCTGTGATACTGATTGTCATTTCACTAGCACCGTATACCACATCAGATTTTACAACAATATCCCCCTCAGTGAATGCATTTTGTATCTTTTCGCCAAACCAGGAGCGAACATCAAGTCCTCTACTTATCTTCTTAAACGTTATATCACGAAGTTGTATTTTTATATCAACGGTAGATTTTGTATCATCCGCCTTGTCATAAATACCCTCGCCCATCTTACCCTTAACAGTAACACTTTTTGCAATCGAGGCTCCAATATTATGAATCATATATGACGGATTAAAGCCAGATATACTTATATCCTTCTTCGGTAAACCATTAAGATTATCATCAGCATATTCATAATAATCACTCGGAACGATTATAAAAATAGTCTGATCATCTCCTGAAGGCTCAGCATTAGGAGTTCCTTCGACACTAAGGACAATCTCACCAGACTGCTCGTTTATACTCTTGACAGAATACAAGAGACCAGAAAGTGCGAATTCACTGCCATTTTTATTTCTAAACCAAGAGGCGACATTCCGACCTTGAGTGATGGAAGAACCATCTGGATTTACAAATTTTATGCCTTGTGATACTAAAGTATACAGAACTTCTGTGGTACTTCCGTTTAATATGCCGTTGAAGTCAAAATCAGAATTAGTCGTATTTGCCGTTATGGTTGGCTCTTGCACAATATAATAGGAGAAACCATTTGTGTAAACAGTTTTTGCCCTTATTTCATTTTCATCAAAGAAGGATGCATTAAGCTCAATCGCTATGCTACTCTTATTTACACTTTTCAGTTCATCATCGGTACGATCATCATCTATTCTCACCTTAAGTGTTAAACCATCAGCACCAATTTCTGATGCGGTAAACTTAAAGCCAACACTTGGAGTAAACGATGAAGTGATATCATTGCCAACAAGAGACATATTAAACTTCAGACTCTCTGACTTCAGTGTAATATAATCGGAACTAGTTCTTTTCTGATTTCGAAGAGCAACAATCTTCTTGTTACTTTCAACAATACTAACACCATCTGGATCTTTTATGTTGAACATAAGATCTCTCATGTCTACATTCAACGGAGATTTGGCATAGTAAGTTCTATCTATTTTGTCGTTAGCATAGTCATAAATGCTCGATGGAATTGTTAGTTTTACGAGATTTCGATTTACCGTCAGAGGTGTACCTGACAAGGTAATAGTTATAACTGATGTTCTTTTGTCAAGACTTGCAGAAGCACTGATCTCATCAGGAAGAGACGAAACTTCACTGCCAGTGCTATCTACATCTTTAAACCAAGATGAAACATCATCGATTGTGTCAGTCTCTGTGATTATTTGGGCATTTTGTAAGGTAATTCCAAGGCTTCGGTGAAACTCTTCGTTCGTATACCCATCAAGAGAAACAAGTTCTGAATATTCAGCACTAGGTTCATCGACAATCTCTATAGCATAACCATTGCCAAGTGGCACTATATCCTTGCGATTTACACTCAGCACATCCTTTGGAACTGAAACACTAAAGCGAGTGTTTTTTGTTGTTTTCGGGGTGCCAGTTATGGTAAACACAAGTTCCATTTTATCGTCACTTAACGACTTAAATGTATACTCAAAGCCATCGACTATTGCAAGCTTTGGTTCTATCCAAGATCTCAAGCCATCAACTTCCTTGTTTATTTCTGCATCAACAAAGGTTGCATCTGTAAGGGTAAGACGGACTTCTGTAGGCTGTATTTCTCTATTTACTAATGCGACAATATCACTGCTAGCAATCGCAACTTTCGGAACTACAGTCGTATCATCATCTTCCTTTACGATTTCTTCGGAATAGGAAAGATCAGACACTTTAAAGTCTTTTGAAATGTCTTTTACATAGCCATTTTTAACAGTTATAGTCAAATCGGTTTTCTTTGGAACTTCGGATTTAGGAGTGCCAGAAATTTCAATTTTTAGTGTGTTAGAACCAACTCCACGAATCGGTTCTACGACCTTATATTCAAGACCGTCAATTTTGGTGTCAAAAAAAGACGAAACATCTGCTTTATCGTCATTAAGTTCAACTAAATTGAAAAGAGCACCTTCTATGTTTAATGTAAGATTAATCGGATTTATCCGCTCATTAACAACACCAGTTATTGAAAAAGCACGATCTGCGGTGATAGAAATTTTGCTTTCGTCCACGTCGGTCACTGGCGGTTTGTTCGGACAAGACACAAACATTACTAAAGAGAAAAGTACTAATAAAAAAAAGCATAGACTTTTTTTCATAATGCCTCTGTTTTCTTACCTTATACTACTATACAATTTCTTCTTGAAAATGTCAATTATTCGCCAGTATTTTTTCTTGATAATCCCTAGGATCTTCCGCGATATTTGAAAACTC
>SAMEA104315433__coassemble_196_pt1 | contig 32616 bp, 34 predicted proteins | sample SAMEA104315433__metabat2_high_PE_016 | metagenome-assembled genome bin SAMEA104315433 (sample SAMEA104315433) | gut metagenome | biome: Monkey gut; feature: monkey-associated habitat; material: faeces | place: China | collected 2013
TTCTTTGCAAGCATAGTCTTACCCATGGTGGCTCCGTTCTCGGCTTCAACACGCATTTCAAGGTTTTTCTTTGTTGAGTCTGTTACAACTTCGCCAAGAAGTTCTGCAAACTTTGCAGCATGCTCTGCCTCTTCAAGTGCGGCTCTTCTCCAGTACTCACCGATTTCAGGATAACCTTCGCGATGAGCAACACGTGCCATTGCAAGATACATTCCAACCTCTGTGCATTCGCCCTGGAAGTTTTCTCTCAAGCCCTGAATGATTTCAGGATCTACTCCCTTTGCAACACCAACAACATGCTCTGCAGCCCAAGACATTTCACCGTCTTGTTTTACAAATTTAGAAGAAGGTGCCTTACATACAGGACAACTCTCTGGAGCTTTATCGCTCTCTACTGTGTAACCACAAACTGAACAAACCCATTTTGCCATATTTAAATTCTCCTATTTTCACAAAAGCTTAAGCCTTTGTGTGATTTAATCGTTTTTTAAGACATTCAGGGCAAACTCCCCTAAACATCAATTCATATCCGTTTAATGCAAAACCTTCAGGAACCGTTACATCCTCTTCAAGATGCTCATCCTTCTTCATTTCCACATCAAAGATCCTACCACACTCTTCGCACATTATGTGATTGTGCTTGTGCGTATTATGATCATAGCGATCAGGACCATCTAGAGTGTCAACCTTGCGAATTTCTCCGCTTGAACTGAGTTCCTTGAGATTGCGATAAACTGTGGCTTTGCTAACATTTGGACTCAAAGAGTGCACATAGTCGTACACCTCTTCTGCTGTTGCATGGGAGGCTAAGCTTTTTACAGCTTCAAGTGTAATGTTCCTTTGCATTGTGTTTCTTTTGTCCATCTGTTTTTTTCCTTAATAGTAATTTATACTATTTAGTAATTATTGTCAATAAGAAATTAAAATTTTTTTTAAATCTTATCGAAAACGACTTTATTCAACTTTTTTTTACTATCTAAATATATGTTCAAGAGCGAATTCAAAGCCACTTAACATCATCATATAAAAACTGGACTGGTCAATTTTAAGCACTTTGTTATCGAGATTCACAATAAAATAATCAAGCTTCCCATTCTTTAAAACTGGATGTATTTTTATATTGTGTACATTAGAATCAAGGAGCGGAAAAACGGCAACAAACTTCGCCTTCACTATATTAGATCGAGGATTGAACGAAAAACTACCAGTAAGATTCTTTACAAGTTCTGTGCCATCAAACGAGGATCCAAGTGTAACATTCTTACAATAATAATAGGTGTCATCCCCTTTCTTTATCGTTGAGATTTCACCTTCTGTTAGTTTAAAATTCTTGTTAAATGTGCTATCGATAATGCATTCAGCATTGAGCATCGTCGACAAAAACGACTTAAGCAAGTCCCAATCATTAGAGTTTGGCAATTCATAGGCGGAGTCTGATGCTATATTCTCTATAATATCAATATCTGAGATTTCTTGAGTCACAGTTGGTAAAGTAGCCTCTTCATCTGCAAATATGCAGAACGGCAATAAAAGAAATTCGAGAGAAAAGAACAGAATTGCATATAGCCTCTTCATACTATTATTGATACAAAAAAAATGCGAAATCGGCAAGTTATTTAGCCATTAATTCAGCACACCGTTTCTTTATCACCTCGTATGCTTCTTCAAAATCATCATCGCTTATGTCTTTTACAGCCTTTTCCATAGGGCAAAGATCAGTTTCAGTGCGATTTAATATAACATCGGTTAATCGTTCATAACGAACTTCAATGCCGTGCCTTTCAAGAATGGAAAGGGCGGTTCTTGTCATAACATACGAGTACACGGCTTTAATCTTCGCTTTTAGAAATAGCATCGCTGCCGCCTTCCCTACCGCTCTATCTGCAACACTGTAACCTTCTAAATCAAGACCTTGCTCTAAAAACGAAAGCATAGGGGCAACTCCTTTCTGCTTTGAGGACAATTCTTCATCGCCCTTTACCAAAAAGATGGTATGCCCCTCTAATTTTGAAATAGCCTTTTCTAAATCAGTTTTCACTTTTTTTACTAAAGTGTGCAATAATCATAACGATGCTTGGCACTGCAATTAGCGAGAACAAAAGCCCAGGCCAACCCATCTTAATCTGATTCCAAATCAAGATGGGTGTGAGTGGTGTTACACTGTTAAACATGGCAACTAAAGCCAAGAACACACCACGACCGACTAATTCAGAAAGCAATACTGTAGGAAATGCCAAATAACTTCTCTTACTAACAAGCGACGAGAAAGCCCCAGAAACCGCACCGAAAACAGCAAGTTCAGCCATCATAAACGGAAGGCGAACAAGAGCAGGCATTGGGGAACCCATAATCGAAGTTAGAATAAAACTAATGAGCGGCGATGTAATTCCAACAGCTAAGCCATAAAGGGGACCTAGTAAAAGCCCTGCAAGCAATACAGGATAGTACATCGGAAGCCACTTCACACCACTTGCAGCACCAAATGCAATATGTGCAACAAATGGAGAAGCAACCGCAAGAACAACTGTGAAAACTGCTATGAGTGACTTCACCTTATTTCTTGAAGCCCTGTTTTCAATACCTTTTGAAATTAAAATACTATCAATCATTTTTTTCTCCTATTTCTGTGGTTTTTCAAACTCTTTTGCAACATCTTCAAGAAGAGAACGGATCTTTAAATGCTGTGGGCAAGCCTGCTCACACTTTCCGCATTTGATACAATCCGATGCTTTTCCTGCATATTCTGTATGCAAAGTGTAATAATATGCTGCATTCCAACTCTTGTACATATGAGTAGTATTCATACAAGCGAACAAGTCTGGAATGGCAATTTTCTTTGGACACCCTGCGGTGCAATATCTACAGCCTGTGCAAGGAATAAGGTGGCTATCGATAAGAATGTCACGAACCTTATTAATCGCCTCTTTTTCCTTAGCGGTAAGTTTTTTTGGATCAGACATAATAGAGATGTTGTCTTTGAGTTGATCTAGTGAACTCATACCTGAAAGGATCATAAATATGCCGTCAAAGTCGTTTACAAAACGAAGGGCATAACTCGCCTCGCTTCCGCCGTTCAAATCGGTAAAGACTTTCTTCGCCTTTTCAGGAAGGTTTACAAGATTTCCACCTCTAACTGGCTCCATAATAATCAATGGTTTATTGTATTTACGAGCGATTTCGTAGCACTTTTTAGACTGAATTGCTGGGTCTTCATAGTCAATATAGTTAAACTGAATCTGCACAAACTCAATCTCTGGATGCTCGCTTAAAATCAACTCAAGTATCTCAGGACGATCGTGGAACGACATTCCAAAATGCTTAATCTTGCCCTCTTCTTTAAGTTTATATGCCTCTTCATAAGCCTCGCACCTCTTAAACTTTGCATAGATGCTCTCGCTCTGGGCATGCATTAAGTAGAAGTCAAAATAATCCACTCCGCAAATCTCAAGCTGACTTTCGATAAACGGACGGACATCCTCCTTCTTTTCAAAAAAGAATGTGGTGAGTTTATCAGCAAGTAAATATTCACTTCTGTCGTGGCGAGAAGTAAGTGCAACTTTCAAGGCCTTTTCGCTTTTCCCATCTAAGTAGCCGTGAGCGGTATCGAAATAGTTAAATCCACTTTTTATAAAAAGATCGACCATCTCTTTAAACTGCTCGATATCAACTTCCCCATTTTCGAGCAAGGGCAAGCGCATACAGCCAAAGCCGAAGTTCTTTTTTACATTTTCAAAATATCCCATAAGTAAAAGTATAACATATAAACGACGATTTGTAAAGATGTTTTCACACTAATTTACTAGACTATCAGAGCATTTTTGTTTAAAATAAATCAAGGAGTTTTTATGACACGAGATAAAGCTTTTGAAATTTTAAAAAAATACAACAAAGAGCCCTTTCATATTCAGCATGCAATCACAGTTGAAGCTGTGATGAAATGGTTTGCAAATGAGCTTGGCTATAAGGATGAAGCAGAACATTGGGGAATAGTTGGACTTCTTCACGATGTCGACTTCGAAATGTATCCATCTGAGCACTGCATTAAGGCACGCACCATCCTTGAGAGCGAAGGAGTGAGCGAAGACATCATACACTCTGTAATATCGCACGGCTACGGCATAACAATGGAGTGCGGAACAACGATAGATACAGAACCTACACACGAAATGGAAAAGGTGCTTTTTGCAACAGACGAGCTAACTGGGCTTATTTGGTCCGCCTCTCTTATGCGACCATCAAAAAGCACAAAGGATATGGAGTTAAAATCTCTTAAGAAGAAGTATAAGGATAAGAAATTTGCGGCAGGCTGCAGCCGAGAGATCATAGAGAAAGGTGCTCTAATGCTTGGCTGGGATTTAGACAAACTACTCTCACTAACTTTGCAAGCAATGCAAGAATCTGAAGATTCTATCAACTCGCAGTTAAACAAATAACACTTAATTACAATATACCCACTCTGTGGGTATATTAATTTTAGTAAAACTTTTTTCAAAAACCTATTGCAAAAAATTGTATTTTCCTATAAGATAGCGATTTAAAAGACTAATTTATGGCAAAAGTACGATTATCAGATCATTTTACATACAAACGACTCATTAAATTTACGATTTCGCCCATTATTATGATGGTATTCACCGCCCTTTACAATGTAGTTGATGGCTTTTTCATATCTAACTACGGTGGAAAGTTAGACTTTGCTGGTGTGAACTTCATAATGCCGTATCTTTTTGCCCTTTCTGCAGTCGGTTTTATGATGGGATCAGGTGGCAGTGCTCTAATCGGCAAATTATTTGGCGAAGGCAACATAAAAAAGGCTAACGAAACATTTTCGCTTGTAATATATTCATCATTTATTATGGGTGTGATTCTTTCTATCATCTCATACATATTTTTAGATAAGATCATTTTACTTCTTGGAGCAACTCCAGATTTAATTGCACCAGCACGAAGTTATGCTCTTCCCCTTCTAATTTCGTTGCCGTTCTTTATTCTTGAATCTGAATCGCTTTCTCTGTTTATGGTAGCAGAGCGACCACATCTTGGGCTTTGTGTAAAACTATTTTGTGGAAGTTTGAACATTGTGCTTGATGCGGTGTTTATGGTATCTCTACATATGGGAGCGAGAGGGGCAGCAATTGCAACGATGATAAATCAATTGTTTGGTGGGATTATACCACTTGTCTATTTTTCAATTCGCAAAACAAAAAGCACACTTCACATTGGCAAGACCTCTCTTGATTTTAAAACACTTGGCAAGGTTATAACGAACGGTTCTTCTGAACTTGTTTCTAATATATCTGCTAACATAGTGAGTATGCTGTTCAATGTTCAGCTTATCAAATATGCAGGTGAAAACGGAGTCGCATCCTACGGTGTATTGATGTATCTTTGCTTCATATTTAATGCGATGTTCTTCGGCTATGCCATCGGAGTTGCACCAATTGTTAGTTATCATTATGGTGCAAAAAATCACGAAGAATTGTCAAACATTTTAAAAAAGAGTTTGATTATCAATATCAGCGCCTCACTTGTTATGTTCTTGATTTCAGAACTCGGTGCGGATACACTCGCCCACATCTTCGTAGGCTATGATGAAACACTAAAAGCGATGACAGTTCACGGCTTTAGAATCTTCTCGTTCCTGTTCTTGCTTATGGGCTTCAATGTTTTCGCATCGTCATTCTTTACAGCCCTAAACAACGGCTTGGTGTCAGCAGTTATCGCATTCCTACGAACACTGGTGTTCCAAATCTCATCCGTTATGATTTTACCTATTTTCTGGGGAATCGACGGCATTTGGGTGTCGCCACTTGTTGCAGAAATACTCGCACTAATCATATCGTTATCGTTCCTTATCTCGCTTAAAAAGAAGTATGGGTATTGAGGTATGAAGATAATGGTTGATACTAATTTGAATCCAGGAACTACAGTCTCTCTAAATGCAAAACCTTTTATAAAATGGGTTGGAGGCAAAGGTCAACTAATAAAAGAAATTGAAGAAATATTCGTAGAAAACGGAGCCTTAAGCAAAAATAAATAAGCTGAACCTATGATAGGCGGAGGTGCCGTTTTTTTTGATGTTGTGAATCAGTTTAACTTTAGCGAGTTCTATATAAGTGATGTAAATATTGCTCTCATAAATACATATAAAACAATAAAAGACCGTGTAGATGATTTAATAGAGTTGCTCAAAAAAATGAGCAACCAATATTTACCACTAGACAAAGAAAAGCGAACGATTTTTTACTATTCTGTAAGAGACAAGTTTAACAATACAACTCTAACAACTGAACTAAACATAGAGATGGCAGCTAACTTTATATTCTTAAATCGCACTTGTTTTAACGGTTTATATAGAGTAAACAGAAATGGAAAATTCAGTGTGCCTATGGGCGAATACAAAAAACCACTTATATGCGATAGTGAGAATTTAAAAAATGTAAGAAATTCGCTACAAAATGCAATTATAGTATGTGCAGATTATTCTGCATCAAAATCATTTATCGATAAAGACACTTTAGTTTACTTTGACCCGCCATATCGCCCATTATCAAAAACCTCTTCTTTTACCGCATATAATGCAAATAATTTTGAAGATAATGAGCAAAAGCGATTATTTAGTTTTATAGCGGATATCGATAAGACTGGTGCAAAATTTGTTTTGAGTAATTCAGATCCTAAAAATACAGATGACAAAGATAACTTCTTCGATGATTTATATAAGGATTACAACATAAAACGAGTTTTAGCCACCAGAATGATAAATAGCAAAAGCGATAAGCGTGGACAAATCAGCGAATTGCTGATTTATAACTAAACTCACCCCAAATACACCCTCACCCGTTCGGAAAGGAGGGTTCGGTTCCCTTTTTTTACAGCAGTTGAGGAATAGTCGTATAGTGGGTTATCAAGGGCTACGATGTTAAAACCACCTTGGATAAGTTGCACTTTTGCATTCTCAACATCGTCGTTTTTATCAGAACGTCGTAGCACAATAAAGCGAACATTGGCTTTGAGATAGTCTATATTTTTCCACGAATGTAGCGATGGTAATATATCGTCGCCTATTATAAAATTCACAGGAAGCACAAAAGCCTCATCGTTGATATAATGGCAAATCGTGTCGGCTGTATATGAGCATTCAGTTTTGCTTTCAATCTCGTAAGTATCAACGACGATTTTATTCCGTTCAGCCTTGCCATACAAGTCTTCATAATCGTCTAGGGCAAGATTAATACACTTCAGCCTTTCATCATCAGAAAGGCTATACTTACCCATCTTGAACGGCGACGACTTTGAGGGCAAAAGCAAAAACTTTTGTATATCAAATTTTGCAACAATATAATGAATAACCTTTAGATGTCCCAAATGAATTGGATCAAACGAACCGCCAAAAATCACGGAGTCAATTTCCGGAGAACTACTCGTTTTCATCTAAAAACACGGTACCTTCAGGTATGTTGAGTTTCTGGAAATTGCTATTTTTTGTCAATTTCGCTTCAGAGTTTTTTAAAGCCAAAAACTCCTTTTGCACCCCTAAAAGTTTCGCTTTATCAAACACAGATAAGGGCAAAACCTTTTCGTTCTTGTACTTTTTCTTAAAGGCTTTGAATGTATCGGCAGTGCCATCAATATCCATCTTTGTGCCAATGAGTACTCGCTTCTTTTCTAAAAGCAGTGGAGAATAAGCCTTGAGCTCTTCTAAAAGTATATCAAAGGCATCTAAAGCATTTTCAGAAGACATGTCTACAAGAAATGCAAGCGAATGTGTGCGTTCAATATGCTTTAGGAATTTAATACCCATACCCTTACCCTCGCTCGAGCCTTCTAGCAAACCAGGGATATCTGCAATAAGCACATCCTCATTGTATAAACGAAGCATGCCCAAGTAAGGAATCTTCGTTGTGAATGGATAAGGTGCAACCTCACTTGTCGAATTGGTTATAGCATTGATTAGGGACGATTTGCCAGCATTAGGAAAGCCAACAAGACCGATATCTGCAATGAGTTTTAACTCAACTCCAATTCGCATTTCCACTCCTCTCTCTCCGTCTTGAGCAAAGCGAGGTGTTTGATGTCGCGAAGTTTTAAAGTGAGCATTGCCCTTGCCACCTTGCCCACCATAGAGCAAAGTGTAAGACGAGAGTCCAGTTAAATCTTTTATGATTTCGCCAGTATCGGCTTTTTTTAAAACTGTGCCAGGTGGAACAGAGATGACAACATCGTTTCCGTCTCTACCTGTACAATTATCGCCACTTCCGTTTCCACCGTTTTCGGCTCTGAAGGTTCTCACCTTCTTTAAATGTAGAAGTGTGCGAAGATTGTCTTTAACAACAAAAACGACATCGCCACCCTTACCACCATTTCCACCATCGGGCCCTCCCTTTGGTACAAACTTCTCGCGATGGAACGAAACTGCTCCGTTCCCACCGTTACCTGAGGCGATGTCTATATAAGTTTCGTCTGAGAAACCAACCATTATTAAACGGCTTCAACTCCGCAATATGAACGATTGTTTCTCTTGTAGAATACTACTTTGCCAGGAATGAGAGCAAATAGCGTGTAGTCTTTACCACAACCACAACCCTTGCCTGGATGGTGCTTTGTTCCTTTTTGGCGAACGATGATCTCGCCTGCCTTCACAAATTCACCTGAAAATCTTTTAACACCAAGTCGCTGAGCATTAGAATCACGACCATTTCTTGAGCTTCCGCCACCTTTTTTATGTGCCATATTTCTTCCTCTCCTTATGCGTTAATCTTTTCAATCTTGATTACAGAATAAGACTCGCGGTGACCTTGAGTTCTTCTATAACCCTTTCGGCGGTGATACTTGTACACCTTAATCTTCTCTCCACGCATTTCTTCGGTGACAACTTCAGCATCGATGCTTGCACCACTTACATATGGAGTTCCAAACTTTACAGAAGAGCCGTCTACGATAGCAAGCACTGTTGTGTAGTTGAGCTTATCGCCATTCTTGCTGTTTGTCTTATCAACTCTAACTGTATCGCCTTCTTGAACCTTGTACTGTTTGCCAAGGATTTCTACAAGTGCATACATTTTAAATTCTCCTAAACATAAAGATTGTATAGTAAATCGCTTGAAAACTCAAACGAATTTTACCAAAATCTTAGTATTTTTTTGACAGAAGGAAAAGATTTACCTAATTTTTATTAGGTAAATTAACTCTCTTTTGCAAATACTATGGTTTTGTTTTTATACACAATTATTCGCCTTTCGATGTGGCTTCTCACGGCAGAAAGAAGAGTACGCTTCTCCACATCCTTACCCATATCTCTTAAAAGAGCAGGGCTAGCCTCGTGATTTACACGAATAACATCCTGATCAATGATAGGACCCTGATCGAGATCTTCTGAGGCGTAATGTGCAGTTGCACCAATCATCTTTACACCACGATCATAGGCTTGTTTATACGGATTTGCTCCTTGAAATGCTGGTAAAAATCCATGATGTATGTTTATGATTCGATTGCGATAAGCATTTATAAAGACGGGGGTGAGAATCTGCATATAGCGTGCAAGCACTACAAGATCGATGTTTTCCTTTTTTAAGAGATCGATAATCTTCTTTTCTTGGGACACCTTATCGCCATTTTCAATCGGCATATAATAAAACGGTATACCAAACTTTTCTGAAACTTCTTTAAGAGTGTCGTGGTTGCCAATAACCATAGCGATTTCGCAAGGAAGATCTGCATCTTCGTAGCGAGAAAGCAATTCATACAAACAGTGACTCGTCTTACTTACAAGAATTGCAAGCCTCTCCTTTTTAGAAGAGTAGTAGATGTTATAATTAAAATCTTCTTTTTTCGCAAAAACCGCGAAGTTTTTTTCGAGTTCTGCCTCAGTCATTGTCGCTTCATCAAAAAGCAATTCTATGCGCATAAAGAACATATTATCATCATCAGAAGTGGTATATTGTTGGCAGTGCAAAGCATTAAAGCCTCTCTCATAAAACCAGGATGAAACTTTTGCAATAATTCCATTCTTATCTTTCGTGTGGATCAGCACCACAATCTTTTCATTTTCGTTTTTTCCCATAAACTCTCCTTATACTAATCTCTCTGAAACAGAAAGTAAAAAATCTTCAAAAATGCGTAGCGTCTTCTCAAGCCTGGATGCACAAATCAATTCGTCATCAGAATTGAATTTATCTTCAATCGCTTTTTTAAACTCTTCGCGCAAGATCTCAATCTCTTCAAATGAAGAAATGGTCGTCACCTGAAAGGTCTGATTGGTCTCCGAAAGCGAGAAAAAGCCAACATCTGCAAACAAAACCGTTGCATTTATACTTATATTATTTGTAACTTCATCTGATGTAAAAGTACCAACAAATACAATAGAATCAGACGGATTCACTATTGGCGAACCGACTTCCCTATAATACGAATAGTGCTCTCCAGTATGTTTGGTGTACGGAATTATCACCTTTGTAATAAGAAGTGGCTCAATCAAGCGAGGCTCAGTCTCATCATAGATAGAAGCAAGCGATTGAATACGATTTCCAGGCATATTTCCTTTGTAAAAATGCACCTCAACAGAAGCATTGTAATGGATAAGCGGAGCAACTATATTATAATAAACACCATCGGCTGCAATCGCACCGCCAAGAGTTGCCTTTCTCTTAACAACCTCAGGAGCGCCTGACGATAAGCACAACTTTATTGCATCCTCAAAGAAAGGCTCGCCAAGCTCATGCAAATGCGACAAGGTATTCACCGCTCCGATTTCAACTGTTTTTTCAGTTCTTACAAAAGTATCAAAACCAACGATTTTAGTTATGTCAACAAGTTGAGGGAAATGACCGTTTGGATAATCCATCACAGTCCGCATTATATGAGTGCCACCTGCAAAAATCAGCGGATCGTCATCGTAGTTCAAAAACAGACTATCAACGGCTTGGACATTTTCAGGAATATTTATTGTAGGCGAAAAGGTTGGATTAAACATTTGCCTTTCTCCTTTTATCGAGTGCGACCTCAACAATTTTCAAAATATCGTTCGACCTCAAACAATAGCATTTTAAAACCGCCATATACGAAAGTATAAAATCTTTATTCTGCTCTACTAGCACAGACGATGAATTTAACGAATTGTCGAATTCATCTTCATTGTGGATAAAGAAGAACGAATCCTTTTGAGCCTGGGTCTTCACAATCTTCTTTAGCAAGGATGAAACAATTTGATGGAATATAAGTGTTCGCTCTTTTTTACACTCTTCGCAAGGGAAAATGCCTAACTCTCTATATGACGAACGTATATAAGACGACTGTTTGTTGCTATAAAAATAATCTGGTGTAATTATATCAGAGCCTTGTATTTTAAAACAGGGAGTAAGGCAAGAAAGCAGAATTTCGTCAGTCTTGCGGTTTTGAACTACACAGTGGCCACAATTGTAGTTTTTGCATGCAACATATTGTGTAAGGTCGTCTTCAAAAGTGCGCAGAGTAAAACTCAAAGGCTCATTTGAATTGACATCCAACTCTTTTAAAGAATCGTTAAGTGTAAATCTAAGCCTCACCTTTTACCTCCTTGTTCTCATCGTCGCTATTAACTTTCACTTCCTCTGTTATGGCTTTGTTAATACTTGCATCTTTTAAAAGTTTTCGATGTGGCGAAAGTAGGAACGAAAGCAAGCGGAATGCAGACAATATCAATGGGAACACCCCTTCTATCGCATCGATACACAATTGAGTATCGATCAAATCGATTTTAAAATCATCCTTGTCCTCAAAATCGTTTGAGAGGCGAATATTCAAAAGTGAGATGGACCTTAATACAGCTTGGCGGTAAAAAGAAATATCTTCTTCCTTTTTGAATAGCGATGAGTGCAAGAGGCTAAGATGGACAGAAGTTATAACGATTTCATCCGTAACAAAATCTTTGTACCCATTCATCACCGCTGTACCCCAGAAGGTATTAGCCTCGACGTCTGCACTTTTTGAAAGCGGAAATATGCTAAAATCCTTGTGGATCTTTTTGTTTATTATTGCGTTTTTTATTGCACTTAATGCAATAGATGTATGACGGCGCATCACATCAGGACCAACGGTAAAATTCTTATCGCGAGGCACTCCACGAAGAGTGAGTGCATAGCTTTGCCCATTCGTATTATTTTCTAGAGTTTCAATAGCATCATCTAGGCGAGCCTTGTTTTCAATAGAAGTCGATGTTCCTAAATACAATTTCGAATTTGAGGTATCTGCATCTTTAATCGCACCAAATGCAAAATCGTTTTTCTCTGCGAAACTCATTGGAAGGCCACTTGTAAGTGCAAAAGCTGCACTACTTTGTGCCTTGTTCAATGCAGAAATCGACGAGAGAAACACACCTTCTCTTTCATCGTTGATCTCAAATATCGCCGACTGAACATAGGCGTCCTCTGCCTTTAAAAGTTCTTTATATGCCTTTTGTAAGTCTTTATAATACTCAACATTCAAAAACTCCTTACGATCGTTAAAATCATCTGCAAGGTGTTCTTCAAGAAACAACATCGGCTCTTTGCCAGTAGCAAAAGCAAGGCGATACAAATGCTCTAAACTAGATGAAAGTGCAACCGCCTTAAAGTAAGACAAGAAGAAAAAAGTCGATCGATTGTTAGAAGAAAGCAAGTTCACCTTTACAGAAGTACTCTCCGCTTTATAAAACGGAAGGCTACTTACAAAAAGAAGCTCAGCAATCTCCTCTTCAAGCATCAAGGCATTGCCACAATCTGAATTTATCTCAACCGTCTCGCTCTTAATCGAGAGTGACATTCTGTCAAGTTCAGTTCTGCGATATATCGAAAACGATGGCGAAATCGAGTACGGACGATACATATATCTGATGTTTGCCCCAAACTTCTCAGCCGCCTTTGCCGCAATTACGGCAGCATACAAGGTAGACAAGAAAAACTCGTCGTAGGACGAAGTGTAAGCTATAGTAGAAACACGAACATCTTTTTCATCAAGGCTCAAACACTCGGCTATCACTTTTGCCGTAAGTACCGCATCCTGAGTCTTCAAGGAAATATCAAGTCTCCCCTTTTCATCGTCATAACTTGCTTGGATAATCTCGACATATGGGCTTTCGTAAGAGAGTGCTTGATATTCGTATTTGCCGTCAACAATCAATGGATTAGCATCAGTATTTTCATTGCTAGGATCTTCGCCACTCTTTTCAGTTTTATTTTCTATCGTATACGATTTGGTAAAACTATGTGCATTTTTCTCAATATCTTCAGTTTCATCACACTGCAACTTACACTCGAATGCACCTTCTTGAAGATCCTCTTCTTTTTCTTTGAAAATCGCACCGATCACGGCTCCTCTCTTTATGCTAAACTCTTTGAAAATCGGAAGTTTAGAGCCGTAAACAGTAAATGAGTTATCAACAAAATCCTCTTTGGAGATGACATAGGCATCTTTCTTATGCGGTGTGTAAATGTGCGAAAGATGTGCTATGTCGTTCTCGGCAACAAGGGCTTCGCCGTAAAGGGTGCGCTTTTCAAAATCTGGCATTTTAACCTACATTGTCGTTTGGATATTTTGCCGACTTCACAGTTTTTCCATCAGGTGAAACTATAGAGACACCGTCGATAGAAAGAATGCCGTCTTTTGTGTAAAGCGGAAGTGTGAAGAAATGCTCTGCTTTAATGTAGGATTCTGGAGCGATTTCCTGCTTTGTTCCCTCTGGCAACAGCACTGTTCCTACAGGAATATCATCTGCAAAAAGCACATCGCAAGTCTCGTGTGATTCGTCGCCTTTCTTCGAAGAAGCAAGCAACATTCCAGAACTTTTTACTCCGCGGAAATTCGCAGGCTTTAAGTTCGACACCAATACGATGTTGTGATTTAACAACTCGTCTTCCTTGTAGAACGGTACGATCGAAGACACGATTATGCGGTTTTCCTCTTCGCCCGTATCTAGAGTCAAAATGTAGAGTTTCTCGCCATTTGGATGTCGCTCGATCTTGATAATCTTTGACACCTTTAGAGTCACACGGCGAGCAAAAGTTTCTTTTATGCTTTCGTTTTCTAATGCAATCATTTTATTATCCTTTTTGTTTTTATTTTTATCGCTTGGGGCTTTTTCATTTTTGCCACTAAATTGATTTTTCAACTCTGTAATTTTCGCCTCATCTATTCTATCAAACAGATGCTCAAATGTGGTTATTTTTGCACCTTTTTCAAACTTTTCAGCAAGATTTGAAAAGTTCTGATCTTTAAGCGAAAAGAACGACAAGAGCTTTTCGCCAGTGAGTGGCATATAAGGCGATACAAGAATGGCTAAATCTTTCACAAGAATTGCAAGAGTGTTCAACACTTTTGAGGCTTCCTTTTCGTTCTCTTTAATCACCTTCCACGGCTCTGCATCCTGGAAATATTTATTGCCTTTATCGGAAAGTTCCATAATCAGATGCAAGGCTTCTTTCTCCTTTACCTTCTCAAAAGCATCGATTATGGCTTTTTCGTCTGTCTTCATGGTCTTTAAAAAATCTTTATCGATATTAGACGAATCTATTTCTCCATTAAAATACTTCGTTATAAATGTAAGGGTGCGATTCACCAAATTAGAAAAGTTGCCAACAAGTTCGCCGTTCACCTTTTTTCCAAAATCGTCCCAAGAAAAATTATAATCGCCTTTTTCAGGACGGTTGTAGAAAAGGTAGAAGCGCCAAACATCGGCAGCGATCCCCGTCTTTTCACAGTCGCTACCAAACACGCCAATTCCTTGACTCTTTGAGAATTTTCCACCTTCGTAGTTCAAATATTCCGTTGAAGAAATGTGGTGAAGCATTGTCCAATTCTCACCACTTGCGAGCAAGGACGATGGGAAAATCACAGTGTGGAACGGAATATTATCCTTGCCGATAAACTGGAACAAATCAACATCATCAGGGTTCTGCCACCAATCTTTCCAATCGGGACGAACTTCCGCCGTCATCGAAATATAGCCAATCGGTGCATCGAACCAAACATAAAACACCTTATCCTCAAAGCCTTTTTTGTTTACAGGAATGCCCCATTTTAAATCGCGTGTGATACAGCGCTCTTGAAGCCCAGTTTTAATCCAACTCTCTGTAATTGCAACTGCATTTGATGCCCAAAAGCCATCCTTTGATGCTTTTTTCGCCCAAGGCTCTAGAAGTGGCAAGGCTTTTGGCAAATTGATGAACAAATGACGAGAGATCTTTTCTTCAGGTGTGCTTCCACAGCGAGAACAGCGCGGATTTATAAGGTCGGATGGGTCAAGAAGTGTGCCACAGTGTTCACACTGATCCCCCTTTGCCTCTTCGCCACACTTTGGACAAGTGCCAACAATATAGCGATCCGCAAGGAACATTCCGCAGTTATGACAATAGTACTGCTTTATATTACCTTCGGTAATATAACCGTTCTTATCCAACAAGTCAAAAATGTGCTGTGTTATCTCAATATGCTTTTCACAAGAAGTTCTACCAAAATGATCAAAACTGATGTTAAACCACTTATAAATACTCTCGTGTAAAGCATGGTATTTTGTGCAAAGGTCGTAAGGAGTCATACCCTCATCAAGAGCACGGAGCTCTGTTGCCGTACCATACTCATCAGTTCCGCACACATAGAATGTTTCATAACCGTTGAGGCGGGAAAAACGAGCAAACACATCTGCAGAAAGCACCTGCAGTAAGTTGCCAAGATGCGGTTCGTTGTTTACATACGGAAGAGCCGAAGTTATAAGATGTCGTTTCTTTGCTTTACTTTTTGTCATTCTTAATTCCTTATCTAAATATGTACTTTAGTAGATCGTCGTAGTTATAAAATGCCTTTATATTTGGATTCTCTTTAACTATATTACTTGGTGGCATAAATAAGGCGCCATCGTCTGCTGTCTTTATCATCTCTAAGTCGTTGTAAGAATCGCCTGATGCGAAGGTTTCAAAATTAAGAGTTCTAAATGCATCAATCGCCTTTTTCTTGCCGTTTTGGAGTCGCATATTGTGCTTTACCACAAAGCCATCGTTATCAGTAGTAAGCGAGTTGCAGAAAATCGATGGGAAGCCTAGTTTCTTCATAAACGGATGAGCAAACTCTGAAAAAGTATCGCTAAGGATTGTCACTTGAGCCTTGTCTCGGAGTGCAGAGAGAAAACGAGAGGCTCCGTCTAAAAGTGGCATTGCATCAATCACATCCTGTATATCTTTTAAGCGAAGATTGTACTTACGAAGAAGATCTATGCGTTCACCCATCAACTTATCATAATCAGGTTCGTCGCGTGTAGTTCGTAAAAATTCGTTATGCCCCGTTTTTTTTGCAAATTCAATCCAAATCTCTGGGATCAACACCCCTTCAAGGTCTAGACATATCATTTTCATTTTGGACCTCCTGTAGTATCATCATCTAAACTATTGTCGGTTTCATCATCGGCTTCTTCAATCACATACTTATCTTCATCGCCGAACACGAAATTGTCATCATCGCTATTCGCCTTTTTCTTTTTCTTACTATTGTCTAATGTTTCCTTTGGATTTGAAAGCAAGAGCTCCATAAATTTCAACTGCTTTACATGAGAGGAAACTATGCGTAATATACTCACAAATGGAACAGAGAACAACATACCGATCACTCCCCAAATGTAGCCCCACATCGCGAGCGAAAGCAATATCATAAATGGACTTATGTTCAACTGATCGCCTGACACCTTTGGATCGATAAGGTTGCCAATCACCATTTCAGTTATTATTATACCACCTAGAATTATAGCGACTGGAATGAGATTAGGCAAGAACTGCAATGCCGACATAATCGTGATTAATATCGTCACTACAATCGAGCCAATAGACGGAATATAGTTAAAGGCAAATGCCATCAATCCTGCAAGGAAGTACAAATTATAGCCGACAAAGTAACAGATTAGTCCAACACAGATACCTGTTGCAAGCGAGATTATGGTTTTAATCACAAGGTATCGTTGCACTTCCTTTATTATAGTGCCCGTCATCACAGACACACGGCGACCTTGCTCATCAGGATAAAACTTCATTATCTTCTTTACGAAAGAACCTCGTTCAATCATCAAGAACAGAAGATATACAAAGATAAGACCAATTGACTTTCCGATAGTAAGCACTAAATTCGAAATATGCGAAACGATACTCGCGATCATTCCAGTCCAGTTTATGTTGAACACATCAAATAGAGATTTGTCCTTAAAAGCTTCGCTGTCAAAATGCTCGTTGAGCCAAGTTGAGAGCTGGCTGTCTAATTCGACAACTCGATTATAATACTCAGGCAGAGAACTTGCAACCGATGTAGTTACAACCGTAAGCACATGGAAGATAAGTGTTAGTATCAAAAACAAAATCAGCAAAACTATTATCGTTGAGATGACTCGCGGTACATGCCGGCTGTCCAACTTGTTCGCGAGCGGTACAAACAAAAGGTACAAGAACATAGCACAGACTATAGGAATGAACACAGAAGAAGCCACTTTCAAAAGGTATACGACCAAAATTATGGCTATAATAGTGAGAGGAATAGTAATTGTCCTGGCAGGCTTTTGAACTTTCATTACATATATTGTATAAAAAAGAAAATCATTTTACAATATCTATATGACAAAAGACGAAAACTTAAACAGAATTCACTGTGTTCTTGTAGAGCCTCAAGACAGTGCAAACATAGGAAGTGTGTGTAGAGCGATCAAAACTATGGGCATCACTCACCTCGATATTGTGGGCGAAAGAGAATACGATGAAGCTCGACTAAAAAGCCTTTCTGTCCATGCCTTTGATGTTTGGGAGAATGCAAAAATCTACAAAACCCTTGATGATGCATTGAATGGCACATCGCTTTCAGTTGCATTCACAAGGCGAAAGGGAAAGTTTAGAAAACTCTCATCGTGGAACCCGTCCGACTTTGTTAAAATGGTTCAAAATTTTCCAGAAGGACAGATTTCGCTTGTATTTGGTCGAGAAAACAACGGTCTTAACGATGCCGAAGTTGAAAAATGCAATGCGGTTTGCACAATTGAAACCTCGCCTGCATTCCCTAGCCTAAACCTTGCCCAAAGTGTACAAATTGCAGCCTATATGCTATATTCAAACCTCAGCGACTATGAAAAGACAGAGCATTGTATTTCAAAAAATGCAATAGAAGAGAGCACGGCAAATGCGATAGCATCCTTGAGCGAAATGCTGTTCTTCAAAGAAGACTCTGACGAAAAACACAGCTACGAGATTTTTATTCGCGATTTTCTCTCACGCGGTGGCTTTTCAATCGCCGAAAAGCAGAGAATCGATAAATTCTTTACAAAACTCTCGCGAATTGCAAGATACAAAAAATGAACAAAATTGGGCTTTTTTGTTCATATTTGACATTTTTTGCATTTATGCTATAATATAAGAATGGACAAAAAAAATAATGCAAATACCGTCTTGGATTTGCTTGACAATGCAGTTTCTAGATGGGCAAAAGAGCCTTATATCTATAGGAAAACTGATGCAGGTTGGACTCCTGACACCTTCGAGGATGTGAACAACAAAAGCGACTATATCGCAGCATTTCTACACTCCTTTCTTGGATTGAAGATAGGCTCAAAAGTTGTACTTATCGCAGAAGGTCGCCCTGAATGGGTGGAAGCAGAATATGGAATATACAAGGCACGCTGTGTATCCGTTCCCCTATCAGTGAAATTATCAATTCCAGAAATAGTATTTAGAATAAACCACAGCGATGCTGATGCAATAATCTTTTCATCAAACACAGCAATTAAAGTTCACGAGGCGATGAAAAGTACCGAAAAGAAAATCAAGGTTATTTTCCTAGATAAGCAAAATGATTTTATCACGGCGAAAACCGAAGAACTCGGCTATAAAAAAGACACCGACTTCTTTTATTTAGACACAGTATTTGAAAAAGGCAAGCAGGCGGTGAACTTCAACAAAGACTTAATACCGAGTTTAAAAAAGGACATAAAAGAAGACGATGTTTGTGCAATTTCCTATACATCAGGCACTTCAGGCAACCCTAAGGGTGTGATGCTGATGCACAAAAGTTATTTCACAAATGCGATGGTGATTGAAGCACTGTTTGAATTTAAGCCACGAGAGTATAGAACACTTGTGATTCTACCAACAGACCATGCTTTTGCACACACGGTGGTGTTGTATCACTCCTTGCTTGATGGTGATTCTATTTACTTCACCGATGCAAGAAAAGGCAACTCGTCTATGCTAAAGAACTTCCCTGTCAATTTGCTCGAAGTTCGTCCGATGTACTTGCTTTTGGTGCCTGCTATTCTACAAAGCTTCAAGAAAAAGATAGTTGCATCAATTAAAAAAAAGCCAGAGTGGGTGCAAAAACTATTCTACAAGGGACTAAAAGCGGGAGAGGCTCTTCGTGGCAACGGCTACGACAAGGTTCCATTCTCCGTTAAATTCAAGAACTGCTTTACATACTTTACAGCAAAAACCCTAATCTTTGGCAAGATAAAAAAGACGATCGGTAGCCCAAAACTTATTGTTGTTGGAGGAGCCGCTCTCGATGAAGATTTACAGAAGTTCTTCACATCAATGGGAGTCAATGTGCTTCAGGGGTACGGTATGACTGAAACAGGCCCTGTGATCGCAGCTTGCACAAATATGCATCCACACTCTATAAAGTACGGCACAGTTGGTAAGATCGCCCCACTTGTTGAATGCAAAATCGTGAAAGAAGACGGAGAAATTGCCTCTCCTTACGAGAAAGGCGATATCTTCGTTCGCGGTGGCAGTCTTATGAAGGGCTACTATAAAAACCCTGAAGCTACTGACGAAACACTCATCGATGGTTGGATGAAAACTGGCGATATGGGTTATTTAGACTCAGACGGCTTCCTTTCCATCTCTGGCCGTTCAAAGGCTCTGTTAATTTCAAAAGAAGGCGAAAAACACTCACCTGAAGAAATAGAAACGGAAATCCTACACTCAAGTTCGCTAATCAACCAAATTATACTCCACAACAACGAAAATCCGTACACTATCGCCCTTGTTACTCTAGACAAGGAAGCCGTGCTATCGCTAAAGATACAGCAAGAGATTACATCGACAGAGGATCTCTACAAAGCGATTGACAAGGATGCAAATGCTTATTTAAAAACCACATCGACTAATGTTATGTGGCAACCTGCAATCTTCGTAATCACTGGCACCGAATGGACAGAACGCGACGGCTTTGTAAACTCAACTATGAAACTCGTGCGTGGCAAAGTTGAGAAAGCATTTGAGGATAGAATCGCCGAAGTTTACACGAATAAGGACGAAGCGGTAAAAACGAATAAAGAAGTACTTGAAAAATTGTTCTTCTAACATCAAATAACTGCCTTATGCAAAATGCAAAGTCAATCTTGCAAATTGCATAGGGTGGTTAGTCGTAAATCAATCAATATTCTGCTGGAAATTTTTTATCCATACATTTATGCCCATATCACCACCAACAATCATAGGTCTGGGCTTTGTTGTCAATAAATAGAAATCTTTTGAAAAAGAATATATTTCATCATACTCAATTTTAGATACGAAATACGAAGAACTTGGATTCTGTTGATACTTTTTCAATTCATTTTGATAAATAGTAGATACTAACAAAAAAACATCGTCAATTGTATTTACATCTTCGATACAAACTTTTTCATAACTTTCTTCATATACATCTCCCAATTCATTTTTTCTTTTTAATAATTTCTCATTAATTTGCTCATCGGTTAGACTTTCTACATTTTCACTATGTATTAAACTCCATGTTTTTTTTATTATCCCATTATTGTTTTCTATATAAAACCTATAAGTATACGGAGTTGTATGTAATCCAACAACACAATCAAATGAATAAGACGAACCTACTTTTTGTTTGCACTGTTCTCTCATAACATCAAAGGTTTTTTCATCAATAAACTTAGGAGATCTATTAGGATCGCATGAAAGCAAAAGGGATATTATTAGCAATAATAAAATGGTTTTCTTCATAAATTGAACTCCTAATTTTTCGGACGAATATTTGGCCAAATTCTTACAACCTTTGAAAAATCATAGTCATTTGAAGTTGTACCTTTTTTTGCCAGTCCATCCTCACTTTTAGTATATCCATTCTTCATATCAAATACTCCACTTTTATACCATCCATTTGAATCTCCTCCCCAGCCAACATTTAAATGTATATACTCGTTCTTCTCAACAGTCTTAATTGGAATCCAGAATACATATGTCGTTTTATTTCTTTCTTGATATAAATATCCATCGCATACAAAGGCATGACCTGAGCCTGCACCCCATTCTATCCATTTCCAAAAAGGCAAGCCTATATACCTACCACTTGTATATCCTTCAACAAATACTGGAGCATCTTTATCTATAGATTCTCTAATCGCATTAAACGAATAATTGCTTGTTAGAGTTGTATTTGGTGTTTCATATCCCATTTCAAACATCACATTCATCAACAATGGTGTCAATGCACCAGAGCCTCCATAATTGTATGATGTCCAAGCACGACGACCTATCTCATACAACAAACAAGAAGCATCTCTCACTCCATCAGGTGTATCATTTAAAATTTCTTCCCAATTATACTCACCTGTCCACCCTTTTGCAGAAGGATAACTATTATTCAAAATTGAAACTGCAAGATTATATAATTGAGTCCTTTTAGGATATCTATAATATGCCATTATTTGTGCAGCCGCCAAAGGACCACAGCCAACTGGTATACCACTAGTACCTTTTGACTCGTTAATTACACCACTATATTTATATTGATCCCATTTAGTTTTTAATAAAGGGCCTTTTTTAATTGGCGAGGACCACTTCGAATATGAAGTGCCAAACATTGCCTTTGTTGCTCCTCTATTTTCATTCTTTTTACGAGCTTCTTCAATCTGTTCATCTGTAATACCATAGTGCTTCTTTAGTGCTTCATAATCTGTTTCATCAATATCATCCCAAGTTTCTTTCATATTTTCCATATATTGACCAAAACTTGCTGAAATAAATTGTAGGAAAGTATCACCAGAAATATCTTCAACAAAATCAGAATCATCCGTATACATCAATAGTGTACCTAAACGTTTGTCGTCTGACATCACAGCATATCCCATATCTTCGTCAAAGCCTTCTACATTTATTATTGAAAAATTTATCGTATCATCTTCTACATCAGTGCTATTTTTGACTCCCACTTGATATTGATTCTTGGACGACAAAGACACCTCCTGTGTTAACACTTTGTTAAAAGTATAATTCTTAACAGTTTTTTGTGTAGAAGAGACCTCGTTTAAAGGCCGATCCTTATAAAAAAGAAAATTTTCTAAATCTTCAAGCATTTCATTTTCAGATACTTTATAATCATCGTTTATGTGGTATGTTATAAGCTCAACTAATTTCTCATCAACATCAGGTTGACTTTGTTCTGGGATATTTATTTTATCTGAGCAAGATACAGCCATACCAATAAGTATGCAAAAAATGCAAAAAATACTAAAAATTAAAAACTTCTTTTTCTTCATAAATCCTCCTTGTAAATGCCTTTTACATCTGCTTACACTTATATTATACTACAGGATTTTACTATTGAGAAAAAAAACTTTATATTTTTTTCATTTTTCTTCCTCCTACTTAATAGAATACATCTATTATCTTGAAAAAAACTTCAGTTTTTGATATAATATTTTATATGCCGAAATGGCTCAGTGGTAGAGCAATTCACTCGTAATGAATAGGTCGTGGGTTCAACTCCCACTTTCGGCTGTATTTTCAATCAGAAGTCAAGCGAAGATGGATTTAACAAAAAGTCTTTAAGCCCGATTATCAAAATGCCACTGTTTTCATATCGCGGAATTATTGTATCCTTAGTGATTATTATCTTTTTGAAACTGTCCTTAATGGCATTTAGTGATTTTTCCTCCTGCATCTTCTTCTCTGCACTGTCAATTGAATATGCGGATTGGATGTAATATCGCTTTGCTCCTTTATTTCCATATCACTCCTATTTTACTTTTACTGTAATTTGACACTAAATATAAAATAGCATATTGCAAGAATAGAATCAAGTTGAAACAAAAAGTCCTAGGTTATACCTAGGACTTTTCCTTAGTTTATAAAACTATAGACTTAACTACCGCTACCTGTGATAGTGATGCTGAATGTACCTTTTAATCCTCCAGTAGGAATTTCATAAGAATTAGCATCAAAATCAATTAGAGCTTCATTAATAGCAAATGAATAATCCGCTTTGCTTTGAGCAGTAGCCGATACTCCATTGAACTTCAATGTAAGAATTTTTCTTGGAGAATCAAAAGATGATTCAACACTTATACCATTTGGGAGACTCGATGAAAAAGTAAACTTATCCTTTGTCAATCCATCTTTCCAGGTTGCGCCTTCGCCAAGAGTGTATGTAACAGAAGCATTGCATTCCGCCCCAGCTACTGAAGATATTTCTTGTGTTCCTCCAACAATTGGTTGTGCAAGTTGCTTTTTTTGAGCAGGTGCTGGAACTGTCACAGTAACTGTAAAATCCTTAGAAATAGCCTTTGCTACATGGGTATCATCCGCTGTGATTGCACTTGCAGGAATATTGATCTTGTATGTGCCTTGATCTGCACTAGCGATATCTGCTGTTGCTTTTACAGTGATGGTTAGAACTTTCTTGTCTGATGCATCATCATAAGCATATGTAAGATGAGCAGCGGTTGCACCATTTGGTTGAGCAACAGCAATACCATTTGTATTAGCAAAAGTACCGCCATCGAGAGTCACTGTTACTTTCTTGCCAGTGGTATCGGCTGTACCTACTGTAAATTCTGCACTCTCTCCGCCAACGACAGCGGTAACTGCATCTTTATCAACAACGGTGATAGCGATACTATTGGCTTTGGCTTCTGCGATTGCCTTCTTGGATGTTGTCCAAACTGTGTCTGATGCTTCTTTTGCTTCTGGAATTTCAAATACAATCTTCACAGGATCGTTTGTAGCTGTAACAACTTTTGGCTCAACAACGAGAGTTACAGTCACTTCATCCTTTGCTGCATTCACAGAATTAGCCTTCACCGTAGCACTTTTAACATTGGCTTTTACAATATTTGTGCTATCTTTGAAAGACTTGATCCATTTATCAACAGGTTCATTATCCTTAACAGTTTCTGCATTAAATGTGTCATTTGCGAGAGTAATTTTCACCTCAAGTGTCAAATCACCATCTTTTACATTTGCAACCGTTGGGGACTCTGTTGTCACATTAATTGCTGGATTCTTGTCTGGGCAAGAAACCGCAAATACGAGAGCCACGACTAAAAATAGTGTGACTAAAATTGAACTTTTTTTCATACCTTTTCCTCCTAGGAGAGTCTAATTTTTTAGACTTTATTTAATGATACAAAATTTGTAGTGTTTCTGTCAATAGTTATAAAAGTTTTAATTTGCTATAAGTATTGGCTAGGTTGTTAATTTTGTTTAAGAAAATTAACGAAAAGATATCTTTGGAATAGCGAACACCTTGCACCCGACGGAGATCTTGATGGATTTTTCAAGGTTGAAGCCCCCAAGCAAGCGACGGTCATACTTTTTGTATTACCTAGCGCTTGGGGGCTGACCTTGGAAAAGGCGCAAGAGATCCTAGGGACTCTCTCGTAAGAAAAAGATATTGAACAAAGTTATGGTTTCTAGTATAATGTTCGCAATTAGAAAAAAAGCTGAGGATCAGATGAACAAAACAGAAAACGGTGTAGGCTTACTCAAAGAACTTGAAGAAAAACGAGGCGGAAAAATCGACAAAAAGACCTTCTCACTTTGGTGCATTTTGCCAAACGGTAAATTATACGAGCACGGAATGTTCGTTTATCAAATTGAAAACGATGTATACTACGAAGACTTTGAAAAACAGACAATGAATATTTTCGGATTCACCATTCAAAAGAAAAAAACAGAAGATTTTGTAAAAACCGAGGGTTCTTTCCTGAAAAGCGATGTTGAAAAAACGCTAAAAGTGTCTAAATCTCAAGCAATAAAATATGCTCGCGAAAATAAAAAGAACCCAGCCCTACTGAAAAAAGCTGGATTCTTTACAAAATTCTTTCGCCCTTGCACCGATGCTGTCATTCTAAAGAACGGCGATGTCTATTTCTTCGAACTCTTAAACAACATCTTTTAGTTACCTAATTTTTATTAGGTAAACTCAGGCTCTAAGCGAATTGCAAATTGCAAGTATTGCAAGACCGACATCGCCAAGAATTGCAAGCCACATTCCACCAATTCCAAATATTGAAAGCACCAATATGGCAATCTTAGCAAGAAGCGAAAATGCTATATTTTCCTTAACGATTCTCATAGTCTTCTTTGCTTCTTTAAGAGCAACGATTATGCTACGAAGCGACGGATTTACAAGCACGACCGACGAACTCTCCACGGCGGCATCAGACGAAATACCACCCATAGAAATCCCAACATCAGCTTTTAACAACACAGCAGCATCGTTTATGCCGTCTCCTACGAATGCTACTTTGCCGTTTTTGCCCTTAAGACTCTCTACTTCTTTCACTTTGTCTAAGGGCAAAAGCGAAGCTTTGTAGGTAGAAAGCCCCAGTTCTTTTGCAACAGCATAAGCAGCCTTTTCCCTATCGCCTGTGAGCATAATGGTGTTGATCTTCATAGAATTTAAGGTGTTTATCACATCTTTAGACTCTTCCTTAATCTCATCGCCGATTACGATTTTACCAAGAAGCACTCCGTTTCTTGCGACATTCACAACGGTGTTAATATCGTCAGTTTCAGTCTCATTAATGCCAAACTCTTGGAGAAGCTTTGAATTCCCAAGAAGAATCTCATCCCCATTGTCATCATAAGCGACAAGACCTTTTCCTGCCCTCTCCTCAATCTTTTTATACGAAGACATATTCTCTATGCCTCGCTCGGTTGCGGCTCGCTGAATACTCAAGGCAATTGGATGCTTTGAATGAGCCTCGCCTTTAAGTGCGATACGAAGAAGTTCTTGCTCCTTTTCAGATGGAATAAAGCGAATAACATTAAGTGTTTCCTTTGTAAGTGTACCTGTTTTGTCAAAGCAAACAGTTTTTACATCGGCAAGGTCCTCAATATGAATCGCTCCCTTTATCAGCACACCTTTTTTAGATGCACTGCCCATTCCCATAAAATATGAGAGAGGTACAGATATAACCAAGGCACACGGACACGATATAACTAAGAAGTTCAAAGCCCGAGTGAACCACATTCCCCAATCCTTGGTAATTGCCCCTGCAATCACAAACAACAATAATGCACCGATTACCACAACTGGTGTGTAAATACGCGCAAAACGTGAGATGAACTTCTCCCTTTCAGAGCCTGTTTTTTGTGCATCCTCGACAAGTGCCATAATGCGGCTTGCGGTACTCTCTTCGCTTTTTAACACTACTCTAGCTTTAATTGTGCCAGATATATTCATACTACCAGAGAGGATCTTATCGCCAAGATCCGCCTTTTGTGGTTTACTCTCGCCTGTGAGCGACGAGGTGTCAAGGAAAGTTGAGCCTTCTATTACTTCGCAGTCGGCTGGCACTCTTTCACCCGCCATAACTAATATAACATCACCTATGTTGAGGGACGATGCGGCGACTACCTCAGGCTTGTCGCGCCCCTCCTTCAAGAGATTGGCATTCTCTGGTTGCAAGGACAAAAGAGCATCGAGATTCTTTCTGCTTTTTGCTTCACCGAGCGAGCAAAAGTATTCGCCAAGGTTGTAAAATAGAATCACAGCGATAGCTTCTGGATATTCGCCTACACCAAATGCCCCAAGCGAGGCGATGCTCATTAGCAACAACTCATCGAAAGGCTTGCCGTGGATTATCCCCTTGATTGCTCCCCAGAGCACATCATACGATATAAATAAGTAAACGGCAGCCCAAAGTGCGATGTAAATCACCTTGCCCCAAACTCCGAGTGAATTCTGAAGCACTGCCTCTAAATTACAAAAATGCGACACAAGTGCAATTATTAAGAACAGAGCGAAGGAAATTAGCCACCTTTTTAAAGATGGGGCTTCTTCCTCTTCTTCACATTCGTGATTGTCGTGCTCTTTTTCTTCGTGAGCACAGCAACTGCATTGAGCCCTGTGTTTATCTTTTCCCATTATTTCTCCTCCCTTATGTGTGTAAGTGCATAAGCTATAATTCCACCGATGTGTTCATCATCGAGTGAATAGAATACATTTTTGCCGTCAGGCCGTGCCTTTAAAAGCTTTGATGCCTTCAGGGTGCGAAGTTGATGCGATACTGCAGATTGCCCCATATTTAAACTTTCAGAGAGTGCATTAACATTCATCTCGCCTTTTGAAAGCAAACCTAGGATTTTGAGGCGGCTTGCATCTGCAAAGTTCTTGAAGAAATCCGACAATTCAATGATTTCCTCTTCGTCAATGTCAAATTCATTTTTGTTCATATGTTCATATTATCATATATTCATATATTTGTCAAGAGGTTTTCTGAAATTTTTTTCAAAAAGTTCTGTACTTGTTTTTTTAGTCAAAATAAAATACAATAATAATATGGATATTTTTGATAAAATCATTGCTGGTGAAATTCCTTCTAAAAAGCTTTTTGAAAACGAATACTGCATTGTTATACTCGATATTTCCCCAATACGAAAAGGTCATTCGCTTGTCATTTCAAAGGAAAGCAAAGCCAAAGTCGAAGAGTTAAGGTTACAAACATTAGAAAATATGATGAAGGTTGCTCGTAGCCTTTCTAAAAAGATGAGTGCTACTTTAGGAGCAACAGCAACCAACATTATGATTAACAACGGCAAGGATGCTGGGCAAGAAGTGCCACATGTTCACATCCATGTGATTCCTAGAAAGGAAAACGATGGAGCCTTGATAATTTCTGAAAAGCAACATTACGAAGATGGCGAAATTGACAAATATGCCACACTTCTTGCTTTAAAGGACGAAGATTTGTTTTAAAAAATGCAATACAAGGTTAAAGCATTTGTAATTACACTAATTCTCGCTTTTTGTTTACCACTTTTTGCATCTGAACAAGATATAAAGAATAGTAGCAAGGTCTCTCCTCTTTCACTTTTGTTCATTCCAACAAAGGATTCTACGGTAAGCACGAACACAATACTAAAAAGAATAATCCTTGCATTCAGCGACGAAATGCCTGATGTGATCGTAATAAACGGAAGATCAGAGATGACAGATGCCGAGAAACGGATGTTTTACGATTATACAGCAAGTGAAGGCGAAGACTATTTAATCCTTAAGAAGACTGACATCAAAACAAATGCAAGGATCGTCCCATACTCTCAAAACAAAGATATTGATGTTGCCTTTTTGAAAGATCCAACACAATATCCACAACGACGAAATAGCAAGGATGCTGAAAGTATAGTAAACGATTTAAACATCCAGGATGAGCCAACGATTTTGTGCCTATCGCTTGCAGAAAGGTCGCCATACGATTTATCGCTTTGGGCAGAACCATCTAGAAACGATGTAAAGACCTATTGGAAAACTATAGACTCGCTTATGACAAACGGCTTCTATGATGCAATAGAGAACTCTAGGCAAAACACCTCCGCGCTAGGTCCTATTTATTCCGATTGGACCTATAAAAGCCCTACCGACGACGAGTTTAGGCTGGACTTTCTTTTACTTCGCAATGTGGCTGTCAGCGATATTTATACGATGGACTTACCAATTTTATCTGACACGACTGGGATAAAACGAAGGGGGATGTATACACACCTATTTACTTTATAGTTTTTGAAAAATCCTTTGGGAAAGGGTTGAACTTGGTAAAATCTGGCAACCAGAGTTTCTCGTTGGAATCGAGTTCTTGAATAAAGCCATTTTCGATATCGAGCGAAAAGAGCAAATTCTCTAATTCCTCTGTATCCGCTTTAGTTATAGATGACAACAACTCACCTTTTGCATTTTCGGGTGGGATGAACTGATACATAAGCGAAAAATAACATTTGTCTTTGTACTTTTCGGCAAAATTTCTTATCACAGCCTTGCTTTCTTCTATGTGGCCTGGTAAAACTAAGTGGCGAACAATTATCCCCTTGGGAAAATCTGAATCTAAGTTTTCGGAATCGATACAAGAGGTTAAGTAGGAAAGTCCCTCCTCTTCAACTTCTGGATAAGCCTTGCTTCCAAAATACCTTTCTGCAATGTCAGGCGATAAAGTCTTCGTATCCCAAAGCCAAATGTCTATAACTGGCAATAACAGTTTTATAGTGTCTACAGTCATAAAACCTGATGTATTAAACACTGTAGGGATTTTTAAGCCCTGATCTCTTGCTAATTTTACTGTCTCTACGACAGTTGGGGCAAAATGCTCTGCAGTTACAAAACTAATTGTTGCTGCACCTGCATTTTGAAGAAGGAGCATCTTTTCGGCAATTTGATCGATTGTGTAGTTTCTGCCAAGGCTCTCTTTTTCTCTATTTGACGAAATCTGTATATTCTGGCAAGTCGGACACTGCAAGGTGCAACCTCGAAAAAACAGCATACCAGAGCCATTTTCGCCAGAAATTGGAGCTTCTTCCCCCTTGTGTAGCCGAATCCAAACTATATTTGATGCAGAACTCTCTTTACAAAAACCAAAGGCTTGGCTTCTATTCACACTGCAAGAATGCGGACAAAGAGTACAGTTTTCGTAAAGGGAGAGAACGGACATAGTTATATTATAGCAGAAAATTTAGACTCGTACAATAAAAGAGTCAAGAAGAGAACGAGGAAGTTCCCTCCTTGACTTGGTGAAAAAATCAATCAACCTTGCTTGAGTTCAAACGATAGTTCAAAAGACTCTGTATCATTTTTATAATTAGCATTTGGTTGGATTGCATCCTTCTTTATTGTAATTTTCCAAGTTCCCCACTCATTCTCAGTTGGAGTGTTGCCTGCACTTATCTGTACCTTAACTGTATTAGGTGTATCGCCTTTAGCAAAGTCAAGAGAACAAGAACCACCATCTACATTATTAGGCCACTCAAAATAGAATGCACCACTTCCGTCCGCCTTATATTCAATTTTACTTTCTATAAAAGTTGCATTTTCAAGTGAAATTGTTAAAACATCTGTATCAAAATCTCCGTCAGCAGTGTATGTAATAACACTTGGGGAAATCGTAGGTGCATCAATTTGTGTTGGCTCTACTGGCTCTGGATCGGGATCTGGAGTATCTGGAGTTGATGCCGGATTTACAGTTATTGTCAAATCCACAGAAAGATCCTTTGCAGTATAGTCTTCATCTGCTGCAATTGCACTTTTAGGAATATTGATCTTATACGTTCCACCATCAGTAGTAGCAACAGCGGTTGTTGACTTTACTGTAACATTTAGAACAGCCTTATTTGTATCGTCTATATCATAACCAAAATTTATATGACCTACTACAGCACCGTTATTCGTTATTGAATTAGTAAAACCATTTGTATTAACAAAAGTGGCACCCTTTAATGTGATTGTCGCAGTCTTATTTGCAGCCTCTCCTACCGTAAAAGTCAAACCCTCCCCACCAACTTCTGATTCAATTTCTTTTGTTGGAGTTGGTGTAGGTTCTGGCTCTGGTGTAGGCTCTGGTATTGGACACGACACTGCGAAAATGAGTGCAATAATTAAAACTAGTGAGAGTAAAAATTAACTCTTCTTCATAATTTGCCTCCGATAAAAGCAAGTGCTTTTCTTGCTTATTTATAATTGTACCACGAAAACAAGATGCCATCAAGTAATTTTTTTAGGATGGATTCTTGAAAGGAATCGGCAAAACTACACCTTATGCAAAATGCAAAGTCGACATTGCAAATTACATAAGGGGGATAAATCATATATTAACTAATAAATTACAACTACATAACCATTATTTATTACCGACTTGATCGTTTTTCTCTAGCAGTATTTTAAAAGTCAACTCGTTAGGAATGGCTTTGCCGTTATCGTCATAACCTACCACTAATTTCCTATCACTATATTCACTGTTTTCGATAAGCTCTCTCAATGTCGATGTGCTATAATCCTTATACAGCCCATTTGGATCCGATATTTTAATAACATAACTATCAAGAATACTTTGAATAGACGACCAGTCTAATAGTCTTACATCAGTATTTACTATATTATATTCAACATATGCTATTCCATAATAGCAGTTCAGTTCTTGTTCGTAGGTAAATCTTTCGTTTTCTATAATAGGCGGTATTGGCATAGTCTTTGAATTGAACATTATATTTTCAAAACAGACATCAACACTATCAACAGGACTATTCTGAAACTCTGGAACTACTTGAATATACAATCCAACTGGTCCACACGGATTTATACACGAAACCAAAAGAGGTAAAAACAAAATAAGTATAAGTTTTTTCATACAGATCCTTCTTTCAGTTTATATGGATAATGTCCCAACTGTCCACAACTGGATGTTTCCCAAAACTTATGATGTGTACTGTCATCATCATACTTATTTAACATAGAATCAAAAGAAGAGTTTATTACTATCCCAACTTTCGTGCTGTTATTTGCATCAGAACCATTATCAACCATTAGATAGTACTTATCTGTTCCATATGAAGTCCAGGTCCACCACAAGAATCTCTTATTCTCCATATATTTTCTTTCTGCGGTACCTATAATATTACGATAATGCCACTGATCTTTAAACCAATCGGCTATCCAAGCTGTTCTAAACCCTCTTAAAAATAATATAGGTAATTCGTTTTCTTTTAATTCATTTTTTATATGTTCGAAATTTATTCCATACCAAAAACAATACCAGCCATAAGTTAGAGTCAGTTTATTCTCTGTTATTTTCTCTAGCCCTTTTTTTAAACCCGAATATGTCGTTGCCGTAGTTTTATTTATATCCCAATAAGACCAACATCTATCATACATTTCAGAATAATTCTGCACCCCAAACCGTTGATAACCATATGCAGAGAAAAAGCCTTTCATCGCTTGCAATAATGCTGTTGGACCACAAGCCCTTCCTACATAAACACTATAAGAAACAATGGGATGGTTCCATTTTTCTAGAACAAACACATCTGTTTCATAATATATTGGTGTTTTTGTTGTAGAATTAGTAGGACTAATTATCATATCATCAGTAGTTTTTACAATATCATTTTCTGCTTGATCAATTAAAGACCAAAGGTTTTCAAGTCGCTCTTCCTCCTGTTTTTGCCCATTATAATATGCTTCTTTCATATCTTCTCGGGTTGCACCAATTTCCGCTAAATCTTCATCAGTAAAACTATTTATCCATTCATCGAGCATCTCGTCTTCGGTTTTTATGGCTTCTTTAGTTGCTAATTTTGCTTTTACTTCGCTATCAGATAGTACACTAACATTTGGATAGCCATTGCTATAAATCCGAGTTTTTGATTGTTTTAATGATTTTGTAGTATTTGCATCCAAATTGTATATTTTTCTATCTCGTGATATGTATTGAATTGGATCTCCTAATCGCTTATCAGCAATACAAGTAACATAGCCTGCAATTTCACCATTATCTATAACATGGAACTCGTAATACTCTGGGGTATCGTTTATGGAGTAAATCACAACTGGAGTTTCAGTCAATGTTGCACTAGGCGACCACGA
>SAMEA104315433__coassemble_252_pt1 | contig 28364 bp, 21 predicted proteins | sample SAMEA104315433__metabat2_high_PE_016 | metagenome-assembled genome bin SAMEA104315433 (sample SAMEA104315433) | gut metagenome | biome: Monkey gut; feature: monkey-associated habitat; material: faeces | place: China | collected 2013
GGCACTCGCTTATTCCAATCAAGAGTTATTTCATAACAGCGATACAAACGATCGTCGATTATTTCCTTGACATCTTCTGGTGTACACTCGATTGTGTATTTAGGAACACTATGATAATCTGAATCAACTTCATCTATAGTATAAATACCGCCGTCTTTTATTTTATTTAATTTCGTGCTTAATTCAACATCTGGCTCTCTATAATCCAATTGTGGACCCATACTCCAAATCCCATCTATACCAACAAATCCGTTTTCTCTTTTGAGGTAAGTCGAAACAATATACTTATCATCATCATCTTTAATATAAGCATAATATCGCATATTATCAAACTCTTTGTTTTTGAGAGCTAAATCTACTCTATATTCATAGCAAATAGGATCAACACACGAAACAAAAAGAAGTGATAGCCCAAGAATTAAAAGTAGTCTTCGTTTCACATCAATTCTCCTTAAGCAGCAGTGATCGTGTATCTTGCCAATTTGCCATCATCTCACTATACGAAATGCGAGAATAAATATACTTGACTGTCAAAACATCATTATGACTTATTTCATTTATATCTTCAAAATTTATAGATCTTTTCGTGCCTTTAATATAATAATCCCCAGAATAATTCATACAAGATTTATAATCAAATGTTCCGTAATTGTTTATATTAAGTTTCTGTAGCCATCTAAAAAAGCCACAAGGACCTGGTAAAGGCGACCATTTCAGCTCTATATATTTATCTCTATCACTTCGTTCAAATTCATGCTGTAAACCTATAGCGTGACCAAGTTCATGTATTAATACCTTATGTGTATATGATGTCTTTTCTTTCCATGTTTCTGCTGTCTCTCCTTTGCTCAATTTTAAAATAGAATCTATATTTAAATGCATAAAGCTCCACGGCATATTTCCAGGCATTGTTAAACCTGAATAAGATTGAGCTGTTACTTTATCAATACGAACATTTCTAACGGCTCCTAGTGCCCATTTTATCATACCCCAAAAGTTCAAAGATTGCTCATAAAATTTCACAGCACCATCGGTTGCTTTCTCCCATTCATCCATTGCATAACGAATTGCTTCTTTCTCATCTTTTGAGAAATTGCTCCTATATGAATAATAAATCGCCCCTAAATGGGAACCTTTTAGATCCCACCTTGGAGTTATTCTTAGTTTTGCTCCTTTAGTGGCATTTCCACCATATAGTTCGTCACGAATTTGATATGCCATTTCCAATGTTTCAAGAACACATTTTGAATATTCAATTCCTGAGTATTTTACAAACAAATCTGTCTCTTCAACTCCTTCTGGCAAACCTTTGTCAAACACCGTAATACTTTTTGCTAAGTTTTGCACTTCCTCAAAATAGGCTTCAGCAAGCTGTTGGATTTGTAATTGATCTTCTTCAGATAAATTCTCAAAAATCTCATCATCATTTAGTATATCATCGTCTAAGCAAACTCCGCTTTTTTTGACAGTATCGCTCAATTCCTTTTCATTAAACACAATTGATTTTAAGAGTGGTTTTGCCTCATCTTGCATTTCACTTATCGCAGTTTTTAAATTTAACTTAAAAGCATTTTGCAAGGATTCGACAGTTTTCACATTGTCGTTTACATTGTTAAACTCTACATTTTGTGAACAAGAAAGCATCACAAAACATATTGTCACTAATACAAATAAAAAAACTAAATTCTTTTTCATATTTGCCTCCGTTGCAAACTCTTATAATTTGATTATACCATATTATATCATAGAGTTCTGTGTGTGGGAAAAATTTCTTTTCAAAAATTACGAATTTTCAAATAGCCGTTCTAGGAATAAACAAAACCACCGAAATTTGTTGAAAAATTACAAAAGTTTTTCCTTCCCACTATTCATAAATATCAGAATTTGTGTTATAATAATAGAATGGAGAAAAAAAGCACCATCCCTTGGCGAGAAAGAATCAAGACTTTCTTTAGCAAACAGAATAATATTGAACCTCTAAAACTCAGCGAAGACAAGCGAAAAGAAGAAAAAAGAGATGTGTGGATTCTATCCATTGACGGTGGCGGGATCAGAGGTATAATCCCAGCATTTGTGCTAGACAGTTTGCAAGAAACCCTAAACGAGATGAGCAATACAGAAGCCCCAATCGCATCATATTTCGATCTTGTAAGTGGCACATCAACAGGTGGACTTATTGCACTCTGCCTTTCAAAAAACGACCCAATCTCTACGAAGGAAGTAAAGTCTCTCTACCTAAACAAGAACAAGATCTTTTTCCCTCCGCAAAACGGTTTTTTTGAACGCCTTATCAAAACCAAATATTCCGACAGCGAAATGATGAAATTCCTTGATGAAATTTTCAAAGAGGAAAAACTCGAAAGCCTAAATACGAATGTGCTGATTATGAGCTATGACATACAAAACGGAGAGCCGTTTGCTCTTTCAAACGGTGCAACTCCAGGCTTTCCTCTAAAGTTAGCGGCCAGAGCTACAATTGCCGCACCAACCTATTATACTCCGCTAAATACAATCTACAACGGAACAAAGCGATCACTTATCGACGGCGGAGTTATCGCAAACAACCCTGTGCTTTGGGCAGTTATGAAAGCAAAACTGCTCTACCCAAACTACAATAATATACATGTGGTTTCGCTCGGCAACTTTGCAAAAAAGGCGACATTTGACGAAACTTCTACTTCATTTTCATGGATAGACATCACTCGTGGCACTCTTCCAATCTACTCTCTTTACCACAGTGCGAGTATGCAAAATGCGAATTACATTGCCACCCTATCACCTGACATCGACTATATTCGCTTAGACATAAATAAAGAGAATGAGCCCGCCATCAAGATGGACGACACCTCGCTCTCTTCGATAAACCGCCTGACACTTCTTTCAAACGAACTTATACAGAATTCCGACGATGTTATAAAAGACACCGCCGAAAAACTTATTAGACACAAAAAATTATTTAAAGAACCCTCGGAACTTATCCATTAATTCAGGATAAACAAGTATACTTTGCACCCCATGACCTATATTCTCATACTTGGCCTCATCTGTTCTTTTAAGTGCAAGGTACACCATCTCACCTGCAAAAGATACAGCCTCTTTAATTGGAACATTGTGCAAAAGCGAAGCTAGTACTACACTTGCAAATAAATCGCCTGTGCCGTAATAAACCTGCTTGTATCTTTTATGGCTCACAAGAGAACACTCGTCTTTTGTTGCATATACGATATAGCACAAACTAGGATCTTGATCTGACAAGTCTACACTTGTAATAAGCACGGTTTTAGGTCCTTTCTTCAAAAGAGCCTTCGCCATATCGTAGGCTTCAGATGTTGTGAGTTGCTTTTTCTGTGGAAGATCTAGAAGAAAAGCGGCTTCGGTCTGATTTGGTGTGATAACATCAGCAATCGAAATCAACTTCTTCATATATGGAATTTGAGCATCTTGAGATGCACCATAAGTGCGATTCTCATCTCCAAGCACAGGGTCGATAAGCACAAAAGATTCTGGGTGCTTCTTCACAAATTCTGTAATTATACTCACCTGCTCTGCATCACCTAGAAAGCCAGAATAGATCGAATCCCACTTGAGGTTCTCTCTTTCCCAATGCTTAAAAGTTGCACTCATATCATCGGTGCAAGAGCGAATGTAGAAATCGCCATAGCCGTGAACCTCGGTTGAAAGGGTACAACTAGGCACTGGAGCACATTCAAGTGCCATAGCTTCAAGAGCAGGAAATGCTACAGCCAGTCCAACTTTTGTATAACTACAAAAGCTTTGAATTGAACAACATGTTTTTAACATCTTTACCTCGATTGTTTATAACTATGCTAATTTTAACAAAAACGACTTTTTTATTCAATATGCGGATTGTTTCTCAAACCCTTGTATTTTTTAAAACAATTTGATATAATATAATATACATAATTTGTAAGTACAATATAAGGAAAATACTATGTCAAACGAATTTAAAAAAGTATCTTCTACTGAAGCGGATCTCACAATTCTTTTAAAGTGGGACGATATAGAAAAAAAGTACGAAGATGAATTGAAAAAGATACAACTAAAGGCTACTCTCCCAGGGTTTAGACAGGGAAAGGCACCACGAGCTTTAGTTGAGAAGAAGCTCGGCGATGGCTTTTTACAAGAAATTGCATCTGATGCTATGAACGAAGCTTTAGAAGCTGCTATAAAAGAACTCGACGAAAAAGAAAAACCAATTAGTTATTCAACTCCTGTTTTGCAAGAAGAAGACAAGGTTTTCCCTGTAAAAAAAGGCGAAGACATCTCTTTCACTGTAAGATATGAGATTATGCCTGAATTCGATATTGAAAAATACAAGGGCTACACTATTGAGTATCCAAATGTGAAAATCAGCGACGAAATGGTAGAAAAGGAAATCGCCCACTTGCAAGAGCAGAATGCCATCGTTAAAGACAAAGGCGATGCTCCTATTGCCGAGGGCGATGTTGTAACAGTCAACTACGAAGCTGCCGATGTTAAAGACTCAAAACGCGAAGGCTACACCTTCACAGTTGGCGATCACACTTCATTCTTTGACTTCGACGACGATATCATCGGCTGGAAGAAAGGCGACAAAAAGACCATAGAGAAAACCTACAAAGAAGGCGAAAGACCTATTGGTTTCTCTGGAGAAAAGGCTTCAATCACAATTGAAATTCTAAATGTAAAGTCAAGAGAGTTGCCCTCCATTGATGACGAATTTGCAGAAGATGTAAACGAGGAATATAAGACCGTTGCAGATCTTAAAAAAGGTATTCGTGCCCGTCTTGAAGATAGACTAAACGACAGCCTTGAAGAGACAAAGATCGATGCCCTCATCGATACAATCAAGCCAAGTATAAACTTAACAATACCAGAGTGTATGGTTGATATGGAAGTTGCAAGCACACTACGCCGTTTTGGAGCACAGTTCGGTATGAACGATGAAGAAACTGTAAAGTTCCTCAAGGCTAACGGCCAGAGTGTTGAAGATTTCACTGCACCTTGGAGAGACGATGCAAGAAAAACTATCGAAGGTCAACTCATAATCACAAAGGTCAGAGACAAAGAAAACCTAAATGCTACTGACGAAGAAATCCAAGAAGAATTGAAGAAGGAATTCCCAGACGAAAAGGACAAGGAAACCGCAGAGATTTACAAGGGAATCATAGCCGATACTCTTGCATATCAGAAGGCAATAAAATTCTTGCTCGCTGAGAATACATTCACACCTTCGAAAGAAGAGATTTCTTACGAAGACTTCGCAAGCGGTGCATATCTTCAAAAGGATGAAAAGAAAGACGATGATAAGAAAAGCGAGGATAATTAATGAGTAATATCGTTCCTTATGTTATAGAACGTTCGGGGCAGGTCGAAAGAACCTTTGATATATATTCACGCCTTTTAAAAGAGCGAATCATATTTTTAGACGGCGAAATAAACGATGCTGTGGCTTCCCTTGTGGTGTCACAGCTGATTTTCCTTGAGTCTGAAAATCCAGATAAGGAAATAAACCTTTACATCAATTCCCCAGGTGGATCTGTCACAGCAGGGCTTGCCATTTACGACACAATCAAATATATTTCAAGCCCAGTGCATACAATTTGCCTTGGACAGGCAGCATCAATGGCGGCAATAATACTTGCATCTGGCGAAAAGGGCAAACGCTCAATTCTCCCCTCATCAAGAGTGATGATTCACCAGCCATTTGGTGGAGTTGAAGGGCAGGCTAGCGACATAAGGGTGCAAGCCGATGAGCTTATTCGCCTTAAAAAACTCACGATCAAATATTTGGCCAACGACACTAACAAAAGCGAAGAGCAGATCGAAAAGGACATTGCCAGAGACTATTTTATGACAAGCGAAGAGGCGGTAAAATACGGCATTGTCGATTCTGTTATTATAAGGAAATAGTATGTTGAAGAAAGAAAAGAGATGTTCATTTTGTGGCGCTGTAGGTACTCCTGACAATCCACTAATCTTCGGTCGCTATCAAGATGTTGCAATTTGCGAAAACTGTACTCGCTCTCATATCGATTTGTTTGAACAACTTCACTCTTCCAAAAATGGAGAAGAGAACAACGGTAAAGAAGGGTTCAACTTCTTAAAAGAAAAACTTCCAACTCCAGAAGAGATCAAATCATTCCTCGACGAATATGTGGTTGGTCAAGAAAATGCAAAGCGCGTACTCTCTGTTGCGGTATACAATCACTACAAGCGCATCAAATATACAAAAATGCATGTGATTGAAACCAAGCCGACAAAATCAGAAGAGAACAGCGACGATTACTATGGATTTGGCGAAGAGGAAGATTCTTCTACTCCACACAAAAGCGATGTGTTAGATCCAAGCAGCATCGAAATGGACAAGAGCAATATGCTCGTAATTGGACCAACAGGTAGCGGTAAAACCCTACTTGCCTCCACTCTTGCTCGTAAGTTGAATGTGCCATTCGCAATTGCCGATGCAACCACTCTCACAGAGGCGGGCTATGTTGGCGAAGATGTTGAGAACATACTATTAAAGCTCATTCAAAATGCAAATGGCGATATCAAAAAAGCCGAATACGGCATTGTGTTCATCGATGAGATCGACAAGATTGCAAAGAAAAGCGAAAACGTCTCTATCACTCGCGATGTATCTGGCGAAGGGGTACAACAAGCACTTCTAAAGATAATCGAGGGTACGGTGGCTTCGGTTCCTCCTCAAGGTGGGCGCAAGCATCCTGGACAAGAAATGCTTCGCATCGACACAAAGAACATATTGTTTATCTGCGGTGGAGCCTTTGTTGGACTTGATAAGATTATCGAAAACCGCATCTCAACAAGTACAATGGGCTTTGGTGCAAAGATCAAGAAGGAAAGCGAAAAAGATATTTCCGATCTTTACAAGCAACTACTTCCAGACGATTTGATGCGATTTGGTCTTATTCCTGAATTCATTGGGCGCTTACCAATTTCTGTTGGTTTGAACGAACTCACTAAGGATGAATTAAAAACCATAATTGTTGCACCTAAGAACTCCATAGAAAAGCAATACACTACACTTTTTGCTATGGACAATGTGAAGCTCGTATTTGATGACGATGCACTTGATGCGATTGCCGAAAAAGCCATTGCTCAAAAAACTGGAGCACGAGGTCTACGCCACATTGTGGAAAGCCTAGTCACCGATGCTATGTTTGAAATTCCGTCAAGAAGCGACATCAAGGAACTTCATATAACTGCAGAAGATGTAAAGCGAGGCAAATGCCTAATCGAAAAGGCGAGTTGATGGAAGTAATTCTTCCATCCGCTGATTTTATAAACTCCCTACTATCGTCGTCTAGTGTTATTATCACTCCACACCTTGGAACAGACGGCGATGCTGTAGGAAGTTCTTTAGCCTTGAGCCTGATTTTGAAGGCAAAGGGCATTCCTTCAATAATCTTAACGAAAGATAAGAATCCACTTGATAGAGAAAAAGAGAAACTCTCATCAGTGTTGAATATTCTTTGCCCCTCGCCTACATTTCCAAAAGCAAAAAATTTATTTCCAGAGATTGTAGAAGATCTTAACAATAATGCAATAATTTCAAAATTTGGAATAAATCCTACTCATACTTATGTGGACTGTTCTTCAGAAAGTAGAATTGGCTCTGCAAGCGAGGAAATAAAAGAAACTATGGCAAAATTAAGCTTGCCACTGAAAACTCTTGTAATCGATCATCACCAAGATCCAGAAACCTTTGATGGAGCCTTTGTTGACAGCCTATCCCCTAGCACTGGCAATCTTATGTACCGACTTGCAAAAGTTCTACTTGGTGAAATTGAGTACAAGCCTCTTGTCATTGCTCTGTTTTATGCCATAGCATCAGACACAGATTCATTTCGACATCTGCAGGAGAAAGACAGCGAAACCTTTGAAATTGCAGCAGAACTCACGAAGAAAGGTGCAAATTCGAGCATAATTTATAGCGAAATGCACAGTGGCAAAACTCTTTACTCTGTTGAATATCTCTCAAAGATTCTTGCGAATATACATTCATACGACAATGGCAAAGTTCTAATCGCAGAAGACGACAAAGACTACTTTACAAAATACGGCAGGCTATACCGCCCTTCAAATTCCGTTTACGACACTCTACTTTCAGTAAAAGGAGTAGAACTTGTTGTTTTTATAAAATATCGAACACTTACTACAATTGAAGGAAGTCTCAGAGTACCACCAATTTCACCGTACAAGGCAAACCTAATCGCCAAAGAAATCGCAGGTGGCGGTGGACACGAAAAGGCCGCTGGCTTCACTTTTGAAGGTACTATGCAAGATGCACTAAAAAAAGTTGCTGATGTACTAGACAAAAATAAAAATAACAACTAATATAAAATACTGTTTAAGACAAAACAATAGTTATATAAATACTAGTATTTATATAAGCGGAGGAATGTATGACCGAATATGCAAAAACTCTAAATACTGCTCTAGAAAACAGTGTGATTTCGTCTCTTCTCTCTAAGTTTGGAGAGAACATCTATCTACCAAAGGGAATAATCGTACAAGGCGGAGAAGCTCGCAGTAAACGATACAATGCGACAATTGGCATTGCTCTTGACCATGGCGATCCTATGCACCTTGAAAGTGTGAGAGACTGCTTTGCCCCTTTTATCACAAACAAAGATCTTTTCCCATATGCTCCGAGCCTCGGGAAGCCAGAATTGAGGGAAGCTTGGAAGAACGAGATGCTCTACAAAAACCCCACACTTCAAGGAAAGAAAACCTCGCTTCCAGCCGTCGCTGCAGGTCTTACTAATGCACTTTCAGTAATTGCTTCGCTTTTTATAAACAAGGGCGATGAGATCGTGCTCCCTAATTTGTATTGGGAAAACTACGACTTGATTTTTAATGAGTACAACGGTGCAAAATTTCGCACATTCCCTATGTTCAAAAACGGTGGATTCAACTTAGACGGATTTTCTTCAAGCATAGACAAATGTAAAAAAGACAAAGTTATGGTTTTACTGAACTTCCCAAATAATCCAACTGGCTACACTCCAACTACGGATGAACAAGCAAAAATCGTTAAAATCTTAAAGGAAAAGGCAAACAGCGGAAAGAAACTTCTAGTCTTGCTCGACGATGCCTATTTCAGCCTATTCTTTGAGGAAAGCACTGCGAAGGAGAGCCTATTCTCGTATTTAGCCGATGCAAGTGAAAACATACTCGCAGTAAAATGCGATGCCGCTACTAAAGAAGAGATGGTTTGGGGCTTCCGCTTAGGCTTTATAACATTTGCACATAAAAATATCACCGACAAAGAGATTGATGCCCTATCGCAAAAGCTTGCAGGAGCAATCCGTGGCTCGCTTTCAAACTGTCCGCAGCCATCGCAGAGCATTTTACTGTATGCAATGAAGCAGCCAACTTATCACGAAGACAAGCACAAAGGCGTTGCCGTTATAAAAGAACGCTACGAAGAATTAAAGATAGCTCTTGAAAAATACAAGGGCAATAAGAATCTCGTGCCATATCCGTTCAACAGCGGTTATTTTATGTCATTTGATATAAAAAACACTACAGCGGAAAAATTGAGAGTGCTACTTCTTGAAAAGTACGATTTAGGTTCTATCGCACTTGGTGAACACACACTTCGCATCGCCTTCTCCGCCATAGACAAAGAAGACATTGCTGAAGTGATTGATAGGCTCTACTCTGCAAGTGCAGAATTAAATTAGTCTATCAAAATTGTATTAAGATAATTTCGCTTCTGCTCCTCAAAAGGTGGATTGAAAATTCGCTCTTCTTTATTAAGAGTGCCGATTCTTTCCATTTCGCGAGGAGTTAATTCAAAGTCAAAAATCTCAAGGTTTTCCTTAATATGATCTGGGTTGCTTGAGCCTGGTATCACAATACTGCCATTTTGGATATGCCAACGAAGAATTACCTGGGCGGCAGTTTTATTGTGGCTTCGAGCAATAGAATTGATCACACTATCGCGAAGAAGCAAGCCCTGGCTCTGTCTGCCACCAAGTGGATACCAATCTTCCTGGGCTATGTTATGCTTCTTGAGTTTTTCGCTCCAATAGAGCCTGGCCGCATATGGGTGTGCTTCAAGCTGCATCACCTGTGGTTTCACTTCAACCGCATCAACGAATTCGTCAAATAGCCTTTCATCCTTATCGAAGTTTGAAATACCGAGGGCTCGGATCTTGCCTGCCTTTTGAGCTGCGACTAAGTCTTTCCAAGCACCGTATACATCACCAACTGGTTGGTGTAGGAACACAAGGTCTAAATAGTCAAGTTGAAGGCGCTTCAACATCCTATCAAGTGCCAAAGCCGTTGTTCCTTCGCCGAACTCGTTAGGCCAGAGTTTTGATGTGACCCAAATCTCTTCGCGTGGAATTCCACTTGCTTTGATAGCCTTGCCTACACTTCGCTCGTTTCCATAAGCATGAGCGGTGTCGATGTGGCGATATCCGTCTTTAAGGGCAGTAAGCACAGCATTGTAGGTCTCGCCTGTGTTATCATCCAAGGCAAAGGTTCCAAGCCCAAGTTGTGGCATTTCAACCCCATTGTTTAGAGTGATATAAGGCACTTTGTTATCAGATGCAAATACCATGTTTGCACCTCCTATCATTAATACTAATGTTGAAATCAAAACTGATTTGATTTTCATACATCCTCCTAGGTTTTTTAAAGGTATATTTAATTATTAAAGAATTTAAAAGGCGAAAAATAGACACATTTCTACAAAATTATTGCCTAATTCTCCAAAATACTTTTCAAATGGAGAATTTTACATTATTATAAAATGTATGGATAATGACAAATACGAATGCATAAAAGAGATCATATTGAATCTTTGCGATACTCCTGGTAGTTTTCAAACATCAATAGATGGAGTAAAGGTGGGATTTCATACCGATGAGACTAACTTTATAAACTGCTTTTATAGTTCTTCTGCAATTTTTGTTATACAAGGTGCAAAAGAAACGGTATGTGGCAACAGCAAGTTCCACTATGAGAGGGGCGAACATCTACTTGCGGCAATAGATATTCCAGTTGCAAGCAAAATCGCAGTAGCGAGCGAAGAACAGCCTTTCGTAGTTATCATTATCAACTTGAACTACACAACAATTAGAAGTTTAGTGAGAGAACTAAATTTATCCACAATTGCAAAGAAAGAAAACACACTCATAGGATGTACAAAAACAGATGATTCTCTTTTAGATGCACTTTATAGATTAACACAACTTCTACAAAAAAGCGAAGATGAGCAAAAGGTCTTAGCACCGTTAATCATCAAGGAGATTCACTATCGCCTACTTACTGGCGAATATGGCGAATGTTTGATAAATGCAAGCACAAAAAACACTAAAGCAAACCGAGTAATTGGTGCAATTGATATGATAACTCGCGATTTTAACAAAAACCTAGATATGGAGAAAGTCGCATCCGAAGTGCTTATGTGTCCGTCGTTATTTTACAAAACTTTTAAAGAAGCGACAAACATCTCGCCCCTACAATTCCAAAAGCACCTAAAATTAAACGAAGCCCAACGACTTTTACTTACTGGCGAATACGATGTTATCTCGGTCGCATATCAAGTGGGGTATAAAAGCCCCGCTCAATTCAACCGCGACTACAAGCGACACTTCGGCACATCGCCAAAGCAAAATGTCAAGGACATAATGCTTGAATAAAGTCTCACTTGTTCTTTCTTGAGAGTAGCACCGAAAGCAAGGCAATATCGCTTGCTCTCAAGCCCGATATACGTGAAGCCTGGGCAAGTGTGAACGGTCGCACTCGCTTTAACTTTTCGCGGCTTTCAAACGATAGTGACACAGCTTCGTCGTAGTTAAAATCAGCAGGAATTTTAGCCGCTTCCATCTTCTTTAAGCGCCTGATAAGCACTTCCTCGCGCTTTATATAAGGCTCGTACTTTACATCGAGTGCGGCGGTGGTTATAGTTCGCGCTGGGTATTTTTCTAACAACGAGACTGTACTTTTTAAGTCGTCGGCATCTAAACTATCAGTTTGTAAAAGAAGCGAAAGCTTCTTGCCGTCTCTCTTTTCGCTATTCAAAATTTCGGCAATTTCCTTAACCTGCTTTTCCTTCAGAATTAGATGATCTTGTTTTTCCTTGGATGCCAAACCTATTTCTATTGCATACGGTGTAAGGCGCCTGTCGGAACTATCAGAGCGAAGATTCAAGCGATATTCAGAACGTGAGGTAAACATTCTATACGGCTCATCCACACCTTTTGTAACCAAGTCGTCAATCAACACACCAATGTAGGATTCGTCGCGCCTTAGAATTAGAGGCTCTTTTCCTTGCAGTTTTAATGCTGCATTTATGCCTGCGATTAAGCCTTGCCCCGCCGCTTCTTCATAACCAGAAGTGCCATTCGTCTGCCCTGCAATAAACAAATTCTCAAGCACTTTCGACTCAAGCGAGGGATATAGATCGAGCGGTGATGAATAATCATACTCCACCGCATAAGCGAATTTTGCAATTATTGCATCTTCAAGCCCCTTTACAGAATGTATAAAAGCATCTTGAACATCTTTTGGTAGCGAAGACGAAAGTCCATTCAAATAGATTTCCTCGCTATTTCGACCTTCAGGTTCAATAAACACTTGGTGGCGATCTCGCCCTTTAAAACGCATCACCTTATCTTCAATCGATGGGCAATAGCGTGGTCCTCTGCCGACAATTTTTCCACCGTACAAGGGCGAGCGATGGATATTGTTTAAAATAATTTCGTGTGTTTTTTCATTAGTATAAGTGACATAACACGGCTCTTGTTCAACCTCTAGGCTCTCTTTTTCAAAGCAATACGGAATAATTTCTTCATCGCCAAACTGCTTTTCAAGAATGTCAAAATTTATACTATTTCGTAAAAGTCTAGCTGGTGTGCCTGTCTTTAGCCTACCCATATTGAAGCCAAGACGGCGCATTGCAGTACCAAGCCCTATCGCGGCCTTTTCGCCAATGCGACCGCATTCTGCCGTTTCGTCGCCAACAAAGGTTCGCCCTTCCATAAAAGTACCAGTTGTAAGTACAACTACACGAGCATTTATTGTTTTGCCACTCTCTAATATAACACCTGTTATATTTTTGTGTCCGTCTATTTCTGCAACGGTAAAATCGACAACTGTGTCTTCAATCGTGGTTAAATTAGCAGCCAACAATATGACATTTCTGGCATTTTCATTATACAAATATTTGTCTTCTTGAGAACGTGGCGAGCGAACGGCAGCACCGCGACGACGATTGAGAATGCGAAACTGTAGCATTGCACTATCGGCAAGAATCCCCATCTCGCCACCGAGTGCATCGATTTCAGTGACGATGTTGCCTTTTGCAAGCCCACCGATTGAAGGGTTACAACTCATTCTGCCAATGGCATCGATGTTTTGAGTGATAAGAATTGTAGCAAAACCAAGGCGAGAGAGGGCAAGCGAAGCCTCAATTCCTGCATGCCCTCCCCCAACAACTATCGCATCAGAATGTTCAGACTGCATAGTCGATGCTCTTTATAATCTTGTCTGCATTAAACTCAGCAATGACGGTTGGCACTTCTATGCTCCACGAAGTTAAAACCTGAGGGTGTATTTCTCCAAACACTCCAACCTCTTCGCCTTTCAACATCACACGAGCACATCTCCCTTTAATAAAGCGTGGATCGTCTAGTTCTGCAAGTGTATACTCTGTGCCCAAGAAGTAAAACAGAGTGGCAACTAGCGATGAAATGCTGTTGTAGTTCTCACCTTCTGATGCAGACATAAATGCGAAGTTATTATATGTCACTGTACCGCCAGGTGCATCCTTATCAAGATAAGCAACCTTTCCAAATTCAAAAGCACGATGTGGATAAGGAGCATGACTTGAGAGCGACTCGGTTTTTAAGAGCGATGGCATAATAGACGGTCGCACAAGGGCAAACTTCTCGCTCATCGGATTCATAATGTGGATCATTCCTTCGTCGATAATGTGCATATTCTCGGCATACTCTTTCACAGACGAAAGATAATTGTACATCATCTCTTGGAAGCCAAGACCAACAAGTAGCGGTTTTACCTTACGAGCAAAATATTCAACTTTGGTGAGCCTACCGATTGTAAAGTCGCTAAGGCTTTCCGTATCAAAACTCTCCAAGCCTCTTGCTATCGCTATGTCTTCAATAATATCCACGGATGAAATCAAGTCGTTGCGGTACGATGGAGGCAAAGCGGTAATCTTGCCTTTTTCGTCAACAGTCGCTTCAATTCCCATCTCGGAGAGATATTTTTTTACATCTCTTGCATTGAGTTTTATTCCAAGCAAATCCTCAGCTTCCTTAATAGTAGTCGTGGTCTTTTCTTGAAAGTAATACGGAACTGTAATGCTCGTACCAAATTCAGTCTTGTATGGAAATTTAACTTTGATTGGTAGGATTTTGAACCCCATATCTTGCATATCGGCAGCAACGATATTTGATGCGAGTAAAAGCATTTTCAAATTCGGACCTGACATTTCTATAAACAAATTCTTGTCGCCGACTTCTACCGCTCCAACATCGTTTGAATTTATAACAGGTGGCATAGAAAGTGGCACACCCTTATCGTCTTGAAGGAATGGGAATCTCTCTTCGTTTTCAATGAGAGCGGCATATTCCTGCCCTTTTGGAACTTCCTTAAGAACTTCGCGAAGAGTCATACTCTTTGTTTCGTGGAGTGGCACAAACGAAGTTTCGTCTGGATTTTTTGAACAGTAGTGAACAGGATAAGTGATCTTATCGCTTCTATAAATTCCCATGGCTATGAGTTTTCGCTTCCTACCGTAATTTGCACAGATCTTTTCCTGCGTTTGTATTAACGATGTTAGTACATCGTCATCAACGACTTTACCACTTGCTGCAAAGCCTATCGAATATTGTCTATACTCTGGATAATCGTCATCAACTATAAACAAGCGATTGCCACTATCCTTAGCCTCGCCTTTTTTTGAAAGATAGTTCTGCTTCTTTACCTTTTTGCCTCTGGCTAAATTAAGAGTACGTGAAAGTCCTTCTGCACTCCAAAGGTCAGGACGAGCAGTATCGTTAAGTTCTATCTTCAATATACCATTCTCTCTGTCCCATCCGTCTAATTCAGCCTTTGCTTTTGGAAAAATACTCTCAAGTTCATCGCTCGTCATTTCGCTTCCTAAATAGGAAAAGAACTTTTTGTCATTAACTTCAATTTTTGGCATTTGTATTTCTCCTCATTCTAACCTTTTCAAGATCGTTTTCGAACAAATCGCGTAAGTCGTTCAAGCCCAAATGCATAAGCGCCATTCGGTCAATTCCCATACCCCAGGCTAACACTGGCACATCAATGCCAAGCGGACGAGTAACCTCTGGGCGGAAAATTCCAGAACCGCCAAGTTCAAACCAACCAAGCACAGGGTGTTTGATATGCACTTCAACAGAAGGCTCTGTGAATGGGAAGTAGCCTGGGACATACTTTACTTCTGTCGCCCCCGCAATCTCTGTTGCAAACATCTTGAGCATACCAAGAAGAGTTCGAAGATTAGCATCCTTAGACACCACAATCCCCTCTGTTTGGTAGAAATCAGCACCGTGAGTTGCATCCACCTGATCGTAACGGAAGCAACGCACTACCCCAAAGTATTTTCCAGGAATTTTAGCCTTGGTGAGAGTATGAGCAGAGAGTACTGTACCCTGACTCCTTAGGAGTTGACGGCGAGAAAAATTCGGATCGAACTTATACTCCCAACCGCGAGACGGAAGCGAACCGCCATTCTCGTGCACTTCTTTCACTGCATTTAACCACTTTTCGTCTAATGCATCGGTGTAAGCCGGCTCTTTTACATAGTAAACATCGTGAATATCACGAGCAGAGTGGAATTGTGGCATAAACAGAGCATCACCGTTCCAAAACTCGTTTTCAACAAGTGGGCCATCAAACTCTTCAAAGCCCATTGCCATTAGTTTATCTTTGATGATTGATATAAACTCACCGTATGGATTTAAACGACCAGGAAAGAGACGCGAAAGTGGTGCATTTAAGGCATACTCTCTAAATGGTGTGTCTCTCCATTTACCAGAAGTTATGATTTCCTTTGTGTTTTCACCAAGTTCATCGCCTGTAATATGGGCATCAACAAGAGCAGATTTTGCATTAAGGCCATCTTCAGTCAACTTGTAGAAAACATTGGTTCGCTCTATTTCTTTGAAGATAGAATCAGAGCCACGCTTTCTTGAGATTTTCGCAATAGCCTTTTTTTCGTCGTCAGAGAGAGTACTCTCATCGATAGCACCTTCCGCTACTGCTCTATCAAGCAAATTTCGCTGAATCTCTACATCCCTGTTCGATGTAAAATTAGGTGCAAGAATAACCTTCTTGTTCTCATCCATCGAAAGAGTAGCGGATGCTCTCAATGCTCCAAAACTAGAACCAACATCGCTATTTTCAAGCCCAAGCTTCTCTGCAATCTCTCCAAGAGTTAAACTGCCCTCTTGCTTTACAAGTGCAACAATCCGCTCAGCAGGAAGCCCTTTTTTCACAACTTCGTTGCCATTTTCTGTAAGTTCAAAAAAAGTGTGTGTTTCTCTTTTCTCTTCTTTAATCAAGCCTTTTTGCTCAAGCCAAGATAGAGCCTGATTTGCATGCCCTGTCACATAAGAAAGTGCATCTTTCAATACATCAACTGATAAAATCGTGTTTTCATCTGCAAATTTCAACACTTTTATTTCGAGTGGATGTAAGCTTTTTATATCAATCCCCATTTATTCCTCTTGTCCTTATTATATTCAAACTTCTAGTTTTTTTCTATTCCTGTTCGTGAGTTTTTTGGTAAAGCTTACCGTCAAACTTCCTATACGGAATGCCCGTATACAATTGTCGCGGGCGCGAAATTCGCATCATAGGATCGTGCGTCCATTCAAGCCAGTGAGCAATCCACCCAGGCAAGCGTCCTAGTGCAAACATACAAGTGAACATCTCTGTCGGTATTCCTAAGGTTCTAAACACAATACCTGTGTAGAAGTCCACATTTGGATACAAGTTGCGCTCTTTAAAGTAGTCATCCTTAAGCACCGCTTCTTCAAGTTCCATTGCAATATCAAGAAGCGGATCGGAGATATTGTTTTCTTTAAGCACTTCCATACATAACTTTTTCGCAACTTTAGCACGCGGATCGTAAGTCTTGTAAATTCTATGGCCAAAGCCTGGAAGACGTCCATTTGGACTCTTTGCCTCAGCGATAACATCTTTTATTTTAAGCCCTTCGCGGTGGATTCGCTCAAGGTTCTCCATAACTTCTTGGTTTGCACCACCGTGTCGAGGACCCCAAAGTGCAGTCACACCTGCCGTAATCGATGCATATAGATTTGCGCCACTTGAGGCAACTAGGCGCACCGCCGAAGTTGAACAGTTCTGCTCATGGTCAGCATGCAAAATCAAAAGTTCGTTCAAGGCTTTTACATTGATTGGCTTGATTTCATAGGGGCGAACGGTAGACGAAAACATCATATTGAGCAAGTTCTCGCAGTAGGAATAACGATAATCGGCATTCACCCAATCTTGCCCTTCAATCTGCCTATATGTAAATGCAACAATCGTTCGCATCTTTGAAAGAAGACGAGCTACAGTTTTGTTAATATCAAGCTCAGGATCCTCTTCTGTTTCAGGATAGAATGCAGAAAGAGACGACACCATAGACGACAAAATCGCCATTGGGTGACTTCCCTTTGGATAACTCGAGAAGAATGTTCGCATATTCAAATGCAACAGCGAGTGCCTATTGAGTTGATCGCGAAGCATATCTCGCTCTTTAGCATTAGGAAGTTCACCCTTGATAAGAAGGTAACAAACCTCAACAAAGTCGCAATACTCAACCAAGTCTTCGATGTTGTAGCCACGATAGCGAAGAATTCCCTTCTCGCCATCGACATAGCAAATCTCAGAATCGCAGGTCGCTGTATTGCCAAAGCCTGGGTCGAACATCACAGCACCAGTATCCTTACGGAGTGTGCGAATGTCTATAGCTCTGGCTCCAAGAGAATCAGATATCGTAGGAAAGTCGTAACTTTTCCCATCAAAGGTAAGAACAGCCTTTGCATCTTTTTTCTTATCTTCTGTCTTCATATATCAATTATACCACAAAAACCAATTCAATGTAAGGGTTTCACAGTTTATAGTGAAAAACTCGTTTGAATTATGTTTTTCTTCAGTCTATCAAAATCTCCTTTTTCAAGGCGCGGATTTAAAATCGTCGTCTTCAAATAGGTATGCCCATTAACTTCCGTTTCACCTATAAATATGCCCTTCTCGTGCATAAGATTATGGCGGATATTCTTGTTTAGTGCATTTGCATCGATATTGCGATTATGATGCTTTAAGCCCTTCTTTTTATAGATGACCCTGAACACAACTGCGGATATCTCTGGATCGTTAAGCACCTCAAAGGCTCTATCTCTCTTAAGAATATTGTAAAAATACTTCGCATTCTCAAGGTTCTTATTAACAATCTCATTAAAGCCTTTTTTCCCTCTAACCAAGAACGAAAACAGCACCTTTAATGCATCAAAGCGACGAGTTGTCTGCAAGCCCTTACTCACAAGATTGGTGTAGCCGTCGCTCTCTTCTTCCTCACGATTTAGATAAACCGCATGGAATGAAAGCGGATTAAGGTAGTTTTTATCCTTCACGAGTAGGCAAGAACAGCTGATTGGAAGCAAGAACATCTTGTGAAAATCAACGGTGATGCTATCAGCCTTGTCTATGCCTTGAATGCGAGACTTATAAGTATCGCTCATAATCAAGGCTCCGCCATAAGCGGCATCAGCGTGCATATAAACTTCGTATTTTCGGCAAATCGTTGCAATTTCAGAGAGCGGATCGATTGAACCAAAATCGGTAGTTCCAACCGTTGCAACCACTAAGAATGGAACAAGACCGTTCTCGATGTCTTCCTTAATAAGAGTCTCAAGTTCATCCGTATCCATTCTATATTTATCATCGACAACAATATGACGAACATTTTTATAACTTAATCCAAGCAAATGAGCCGCTTTATCAAAAGAGAAATGCGAGATCTCACTCACATAACAAACAAGTTTCTCGCTCCAATCACCAAGTGGATTATTACGAGCATCAAAGCCGAGTGTCTCTAGTTTTGCATCACGAGCCAAGAACATAGCCGTGAGATTGGACTGCGAACCTCCCGAAGTGAGAGCACCATCGCCCTCTTCGTAGCCGAATAAGGAGCAAAGAGTTTTTACCACTTCCTCCTCAACATTGGTGCTAGCAGGTCCCTGATCCCACGAATCCATAGATTGGTTAAAAGTGTTGAGAATCAACTCTGACGATATGCTTTCAATAAGCACTGGTGAATGTAGATGTGCCATATAGTTCTTTGAAGGCGGATACACCATATACGGATATACCTTATCTTCAAGAGTTTTTAGAGCTTCATCAAAACCAACCCCATCGTCTGGAAGCATATCAATGGAGCTGACCGCGGCATTTACTACCGCGGGCTTAGCTCCATTATAGCACTTTGGTGTGTTGAACACCTTGTATAGAGACTTAAATGTTTTTGTGAGCTGTTCCTTCAGAACTTTTTTGTCTTTTTTGTCTTCTGAAAAGAACAGTGTGTCTTTTTTACGCATATTTTTTGTTTACTTTTTTTATCGACTCCGTTAGTATGTCAATACCTTTGTTCAAAAACTTATCTTCAATGCTAAGAGCTGTAAGACAACGCATAACCGCACCGTCTCTGCCACCTTTTTCCATAATAAGACCGTTCTCAAAACATGTTTTCTGAAGTTCTGCAGCGATTTTTCCACCGCCACTCTTTGCTCCACAGCAATCTTCTGGAGTTTTTGGATCTACAATCTCAATGCCGAGCATCATACCGCGACCTCTAACATCGCCAATTATTGGGCAGTCTTTTTTAAGAGCCTCAAAATGATCCATAAAGATCTTGCCCTTTCGCTTTACATCACTAAGGAATTCAGGCGTGTTTACTCTTTGCATTAAAGCATTACCTGCAACCATTGCTAGAGTTGTACCTCTGAAAGTTCCAGCATGAGTGCCAGCATCCCACTTGTCGAGTTCTTTGTTATAAGCCATAATCGCCATTGGCTGAGAACCACCGACTGCTTTTGAAATACAGATACAATCTGGAATAATGCCAGAATCTTCAAAAGCATAGAAATCGCCACTTCGCCCAATTCCTGCTTGAACCTCGTCAAGAATTAGTGGAATGCCGAGTTCTTTTGTAACACGACGAACGGTTTGTAGGAATCGTTTTGGTGCAGGAATTACACCGCCCTCGCCTTGAATCGCCTCAATAACGACACAAGCAGGCTCTACAATTCCGCTCTCAGGATCTTTCAGCATTCTCTCAAAATATGAGCAAGCAATATCAACTCCTTCGCATCCTTTCACACCAAATGCTGGGCGATACACATAAGGATATGGGAAGAACTGCACATCGTTTGAAAGACCGTTGATGTTTCTTTTAGCATGCAAGTTACCCATAAGCGAAAGTGGACCTTGCCCCATTCCGTGATAACCGCCAGAGAACGAAATTACCGTTCTTCTGCCTGTTGCAATGCGACAAAGCTTGATTGCAGCATCGATTGCATCAGTTCCTGCAGGTGCACAGAACTGAATCTTTGCATTCTTTCTAAACTCCTCTGGGAATGTGGAGAATAGAGTTTCTGCGAAAGCATCCTTTGCAGGAGTTATCAAATCGAGAGTATGTAACGGTGCATCACTTGAGATATACTCGATCAAAGCTCTGTTAACAGCATCATCGTTGTGTCCTAAAGCCAGTGTCCCCGCTCCGCACAAAAAATCGATGTAGGTTTTCCCTTCTACATCTTCAAGCACTACTCCCTTAGCCTTTTTTATGGCTATAGGAAACTTACGTGAATAGGAGCGAGCCGAGCTTTCATAAGATGCACTTCGCTCCAAGAAGAAAGCATTGTTTTTTTCCATTACCTTCCCCGCCTTTTTTATCTAAAATTATACTGTAAAATAAGATTATAAGATATATCGGTTTTTTTCAATAATAAAATGCAAAAATTTTAAAATTTTTTTCATATATCGTCAAAAAGTGTGATATAATATAAAATGAGGGTTTATGGAAATCCTCCTATGACCTCACCTAACGGTTCCGTGGAGTCATAAAAATACACTTTTAAGTGTAAAGGAGACAGAACGTGCAAGAAAACAAATGTGCGATTGAACTTGTTGATATCCGAAAAACATTTGGTCCTGTTGTTGCGAACGACGGCATCAACCTTCAAATAAACCGCGGAGAAATCTTGTGTTTACTTGGAGAGAATGGCTCTGGAAAAACAACACTGATGAATATGCTTTCTGGTATTTATCAACCTGACAGTGGTGTGATTAAAAAAGACGGAGTGCCAATCTCCATCCGTTCACCAAAAGATTCGTTTGCCTATGGCATTGGAATGATACATCAGCATTATCACCTCGTTGATGTATTCACCGCGGCTCAAAACATTATTTTAGGGCTTGACGATGAAAAACTAAATCTATCGTTAGTAAACGAGAAGGTTAAAGAGATTTCCGATCGCTATGGCTTTGATATAAATCCGAAGATGAAGATTTATGATATGTCGGTTTCGCAAAAACAAACAATCGAAATCGTCAAAGTGCTATACCGAGGTGCTGAAATCCTAATTCTCGACGAGCCAACCGCCGTGTTAACTCCGCAAGAAACTGACAAGCTCTTCGCCGTACTTCGCAATATGAAAAAAGACGGCAAGGCAATCGTGCTTATCACACACAAGCTTGCAGAAGTACTCGATGTGTCAGATAAAGTTGCAATTCTACGCAAAGGAAAATACATTGGCACAGTCAACACAAAAGAGGCAACGGCTCAGTCGCTCACCGATATGATGGTCGGTCACTCCGTTACACTTAATATCGATCGCCCAAAATATGACAACCCTGAAGACCGCCTAATTCTTAAAGATCTCACCGTTATCGATCAAGATGGAGTTAAAAAGCTCAACAAAGTGTCATTTACACTCAAAGGTGGCGAAATCCTCGGAGTTGCAGGAGTTGCAGGCTCGGGGCAAAGAGAATTGCTTGAGGCCATTTCGGGGCTATATCCTATTAAAGAAGGCAGTATAGTTTTCCACAGCAAGGAAGGCAAAGACACAGAACTAGTTGGGAAAACTCCACGTCAAATCCGCGAAGTCGGTGTTGGAATGGGCTTTGTACCTGAAGACCGACTGGGAATGGGGCTTGTCGGTTCTATGGGTATGACTAGCAATATGATGCTTCGCTCGTGGAAAAAAGGCAAGAGTTTCTTTGTGAACAAAAAAGCACCTGAAAAACTTGCAAAAGATGTTTGGAAAGACCTTGAAGTTGTGACCCCTTCAACATCGTTCCCTGTAAGGCGAATGTCAGGCGGTAACATTCAAAAGGTTCTGGTTGGTCGCGAAATTGCAGCCGCTCCTCCTGTTCTACTCACCGCTTATGCAGTGCGCGGACTTGATATTAACACATCGTATGCGATTTACAATCTTCTGACAGAGCAAAAAATGAGCGGAGCCGCCTTGATGTATGTTGGAGAAGAACTAGATGTACTTCTTGAACTCTGCGATAGAATCCTTGTGCTCTGTGGTGGCGAAGTCAGTGGGCTTGTGGATGCTCGCACTACTACTAAAGAAGAAATCGGCTTTATGATGACAAGTGTTGGAGGTAAAAAATGAGCAATTCTGTAAAAACTCCTTTAGTGCGCCTTGCAAAGCGTGATGCTATGAAACCTGAACTTGTTTGGGCTATACGAGTAGGCTCAATCCTAGTCGCCTTCATACTTGGTATGATTCCGCTTGCAATGGCTGGTGCAAATCCATTTCAATCGTATGGCATAATCGTAAGTGGTTCACTTTCAAAGGCTGGTTATATAAAACAGACTGTAAAACGAGCCATTCCACTTTTAGGCTGTGCCCTTGCAATCGCTCCGTGTTTTAAAATGAAATTCTGGAATATCGGTGCAGAAGGTCAAATCACTATGGGTGCAATCTTTGCAAGTGCTGTAGCAATTTGGTCTGGAACATCAGTTCCTCGCCCTGTTCTTTTAATATTGATGATGCTGTTCGGTATAATCGGCGGAGCAATTTGGGCATTTATTCCTGGCTTTTTCAAAGCAAAATACAATACAAATGAAACCTTGTTTACACTTATGATGAACTATATCGCAATCGGTATAGTTAAGTATTTGCAAGGCGGACCGTGGGAAGGCAGACCTGGAACTCAGATAATTCCAATGTTCCCAGAGAATGCACGTCTTCCAAATGTAGCTGGAGTTTACTGCGGTTGGATCATTGTTCTTGTTATGGTTGTACTTGTTCATATCTATATGAACTTTACAAAACAAGGCTATGAAGTTAGTGTTATCGGAGACTCAATCAATACCGCTCGTTATGCTGGGATGAATGTTGGCTGGGTGATGATGAGAACTATGCTCCTCTCTGGTGCAATCTCTGGTGTTGTCGGCTGGATGCTAGTCTCTGGTGCAAACGGCACACTCAACAGCGATGTTGCAGGCGGTGTCGGCTTTACATCAATCACAGTGGCTTGGCTTTCACAGCTCAACTGCTTTGCAATGATCATAATTGCAGCGATTCTTGCTATAATTGGCAAGGGTTCTGCAACGCTTCAAACTCGTTTAAATGTGCCTGCATCAGTTGCAGAAATCATTTCTGGTATTCTTCTTTTCTGTATGCTTGGTTGCGAGTTCTTCATCAACTATAAGATGACGATCAACTTCAAAGCAATGGGAAAGAACATTGCACATTTCTTCTCAAAAGAAAATTTTGCCTCTATGGGTAATTCCATTAAAAATATTGGGAAAAAATCAAAGGCAAAAAAGGAGGCAAAATGATGAAAAAGATTTCAGTAAAACCTCTATCAAAGAACTCTACTAAAAAACTGATCATATCTATTTCAATAATTGTAGTTTGTATTGTACTTGGCGCAATATTTCCCTCTCTCGTGCTACTATTCAGCGCAGCTGGGGCTTACGGCACAGCACTTATGTTTGGAACCTTAGGCGAAATCGTTACCGAAAAATCTGGTAATATGAACCTCGGGGTTGAAGGCATAATGTATATGGGCGGTATCTTTGGACTTATCGCTCCTAACCTTTACGAAACAAGAGTTGGAGAAGGCAATGCAAATGCATTTGTTGCAATACTTCTTGCTATCCTTGCGGCTTTTGCAGTGGGAGCCTTGGCAGGTGCCTTGTTCTCGTTCATAACGGTTACACTCAGGGCAAATCAGAATGTGACAGGTCTTGCAATGACGACATTTGGAACTGGCGTTGCAAAGTTTGCAGGCGAACTCAGGCGTCACCAAGTTGGCGGATATGTCACACTTTCAAATGATCTGAAGTTTGCATTTGACAACAAGTTTATGCCGTCGTTCTTGAAGAAAATCCCAGTTATTGGCAAAGTTTTGTTCGACCAATCTGAGTTTTTCTATCTTGCAATAATTGTGGCGATATTGATTCACCTATTCCTCACTAAAACGAAGAAAGGCTTGTATTTAAGAGCCGTTGGTGAATCTCCAGTAACTGCAGATGCTGCTGGTATCAACATCACTCGCTACAAATATCTTGCAACTATAATCGGTGGCGGAATTTCAGCAATCGGCGGAATGGTGTACACAATGACAACCGCAGGCTGTGTATGGATCGAAGGATCTTTAGCAGGAACAGGATGGCTTGCTGTTGCACTCGTTATATTCTGTTCGTGGCAGCCACTTCAATCCACTTGGAGTTCAATACTCTTTGGTGCATTGATGATTATGTACTTAAGAATAATCGTACCGTTCTTCCCAACAGAATTATACAAGATTTTACCGTATATAGTAACCGTGATTGTGCTTATCATAACAAGCATTAGGAACATCAAAGACAAGCAACCACCTGCTTCTCTTGGTGTCAACTATTTCCGAGAAGATAGATAATTCAAACAGCCCCCTAAAGGGGGCTGTTTAGTTTTTTTACAAAACAAAAACTATTTTATATGCCTTATTAGTCTTTGTTCTTCCTTTCCTCAACCATTTGCACGAACCATTCGACAAAATGTTACACAATCCATATAGCCTCCTAATTACAACTATTCTATAATAGTAAAACTGAAAACAGAAGTAAAATAAAGTTATGAATGCAACTTTGAAATCACCTCGTTAATATCATCGTTTATAATAAGCGAGCGAGACTTTATTTCGTCTGGAACAGAATTATAATAGTCTAGTGAAACCGACACATAAAAGGCAGATTGATTGCTTTCAGTCATACGGATGAATGGATATTTTATTATCACTGGGGTATTATACCCCACACCTAATTCTAGAAATAGAATTTTTTTATTTCTATACTTTTTTAAGAAACTTTCGTAATTGCTTCTTGCTTTATAAAAACCCTCGTTTTCAACAAAAGTATCATCACAGCGTAAATTTGTAGTAAGGTTTCTTCCACAAATCGGACATTTTGGAACAAGGCTTGAAGGTATTTTGTGAGTTTCAGGATCAATATTTTTCAGCATTTCTACAATTTCGTTTTCGTTGTCAAATGTTTTTTTACAATGGCTACACTGAAACAAACCGTAATCGCCTTGGGTGTAAAACAGCCTGTTTTTATCAAAACCTGCCTTTTGAAACTGATGATCCACATTTGTTGTAATAACAAAATAATTTTTATCTTTGACAAGTTCGTACAATTTTTTATACAATGGAGTAGCACCTTTTTCATAGCGGTTTAGATAAATAAACTTGCTCCAATAGCCCCAAAACTCCTCGGCGGTTTTAAATGAATGAAAGCCTGCTGTATACATATCGGTGTAGCCGTACTTCTCCTTCATATATTTAAAATTATCGAGGAAAGTTTTGCCTCCATATTCAAAGCCTGCAGAGGTTGAGAAGCCTGAACCTGCTCCTAAAACGATAGCCTCGCTATCATCAAGATGCTGCTGTAATAACTCTATGATAGATGTCATAGTCGGCCTCCTTAAACACATCAAACACAACCTTTTGAATTCCACTGTTAGTTTTGGCAAAATAATCGCACACGGATTTTACCGCAACTTCTGCTGCTTTTTCTATTGGATAACCATATAAACCAGTGGAAATTGAACAAAACACTATGTTTTTTAAACCATTCTGCTCTGCCAGTTCCAAAGATGATTTATAACAATTATACAAATCCGTTTCATTCTCTTTTGTCACTCGCCCACTCACAATTGGTCCAACTGTGTGGATAACATACTTTGCTGGTAAATTGTAGCCCTTGGTTATTTTTGCCCTACCGTTTGGCTCGCTATGCCCTTGTACTTTCATAACATTCATCAAGTCTCGCCGCACCTCAAGCCCAGCAAACGAATGAATCGCATTGTCTATGCAAGAATGCAACGGCTGAAAACAGCCGAGCAATTCGCTATTACAAGCATTGACGATCGCATCCGCCTTTAATAAAGTTATATCGCCCTTCCAAATGCACAAGTTTCGTTTTAAAGGAACGAGAGCATCCACATCAACTATCGTTTTGTCTTTGTAAGACATTTGCAGTACATTGTCTTCAGCCTTATAATAATCAGCACTAAGATTAGACGGCATCGTTATATTCATCAAGGCACGGAAAGTATTAAAATCGTATACAACATTAGTCCTATCTAAATTATTTACATCACAAAGATAATCGATTGCGAATTTTAAATTTGGGTCTTGCATATAGTTTATGATAACAAAAATGCGGTTGAAGGTAAAGGGAGATTAGGATAACCAAAAATTTTCACAAACTTTTGGTTATATCCATTCATTCTTATTACCGCACTCCATACAAAAACGAGGCATTAGAAACTAATGCCTCGAAAGTTTGCTTTTATTTTGCTGTAACGGTAAGTTTAAATGGAGTTTCATTCACGAATGCGTTACCTCTAACTTCATAATACTCTTCCCAATTTACACAAGGGGAATACATAGAATTAATTTGCGGTAAAATCGGTCCAAAGTCAGTATTATAAATATTTACAGCAAGCAATTTTTTATTGTATTCACCTACTGGAGTATCAGCATTTGCTGTAATAGTCATATTCAATTTAGAAGCATCTTCTGTATCCTTAGAAAAACTATAAGCAAACCCTTCATTTTCAACTCTAACATTTTGACTAACAGACTCATCATCGTTTATTACGAGATTTCCCTCATCAAATTCTTCAGCATCTATATTCCAAGTGCCTCCTGTCATAGTAAAGGTGATAGTAGTGCTTTCACCTTGTTTAACCTCAGTATTAGCATCATCACAAACTATAGTAATAGGTTTCCCCCACAAGACAAACGACAAAGTATTCTCACTATAAAAATTTTTAAAACCATCATCTGGAATTAATGCATCAGGAGAAATATGTATTTTACCGCCCTTAAACTGTTCAGCAACAGTGAACTGACTTTTATTTACATACATTCGATAAATGTAGTAATGTACATTTATGGTGTCTTTAACTGTGCTGTCTTTAATTAAATATCCACTATTTCCCCAATTAGATGTTTCTTGTGTTACATATAGTTTTTTTTGTCCGCCAGAAAGGTTAAATTGATTCTCATCTAAAAGTACACTTGTGCCAAGTAGTGAATCTTTGAATTTATATCCTCTAACTCTAAATGGAAAGTCAGCAAAGTATACATCTTCTTGAGTTCCATTTGTTTTACTAATCGTCCCTTCACTTGTAAGCCACACATAACCAAAGCGGTCTGTATAGAACTGACCAAGTATTCCTGAGTTTACACCAACAGTTAGTGCAACTGAAAGATCCGTTTTTACATAGTCGTCACTACTTGGAGTTATTGCACTAGATGGGATGTTAATCTTGAATGCTCCACCGTCTTCTTGAGCAATGTCTGTTAAAGATTTAACCGTAATTGAAAGTTCATTTGCATTTGCACCAGTGCCTATAGTGTAATCCTTAAATTCCATATGAGAAATCTCTGCACCATCTGCACGAGTTACGGTAATACCATCTTTATTTGCAAAAGTACCATTTTCGAGTGTAACTGTCACATTTTTCTCTACATCTGCTTGGCCTATGGTAAAGGAAACTGGATTTCCACTAGTGATGGATGCTTTAACACTAGACTTATCCACAATTGTTATAGCAATGGCATTCGCATTTGTTTCTTTAATTGCCTTTTTAGAAGTTGTCCAAACTGCATCAGAGGTTGCTTCAGGAATAGCAACTGTTAATTTTACAGGCTTACTCGCTTCGGTAACACCTTTGGCTTCGGCAACAAGTGCAACAGTTACACTGTCTTTCTTTTCTGATACAGAACTGACAGTTGCTGATGTCAATGTG
>SAMEA104315433__coassemble_270_pt1 | contig 26907 bp, 23 predicted proteins | sample SAMEA104315433__metabat2_high_PE_016 | metagenome-assembled genome bin SAMEA104315433 (sample SAMEA104315433) | gut metagenome | biome: Monkey gut; feature: monkey-associated habitat; material: faeces | place: China | collected 2013
TACTATAATGGGCAGAAGCAAGAGGAAGAACGCCTTGAAAATCTTTGGTCTTTAATTGATGAAGCAGAAAATGATATTATAAAAACTACAGATGATATGATAATTGGTCCTGCTAATTCTACAGCAAAAACACCGATATATTACGAAACTGAAGTATTTGTACTCGAACCTTGGAATCATCCATCAATTTCCTACGATGGAATGTATGGACCTTGTGGACCTACTGCCTTATTACAAGCTATGAAGGGCTTTTGTACACAATATCCACCAGAAACCTTTGGTGTAAAAGATTATTACGAAATAGAAGCAATATGCAATAATGTATGGGATATGAATAAAGTCCAGGTTACAACATATTCTGGACTTAAAAAAGGTCTCGAAAAAAATGACTAACAATAAAGTCACATTAACATACGGATGGTATTGTTTTTGGTATGGTCTTAATTTTGAACATATTAAGAATGAATTAAAAGAGAATGAACTACCAATATTATCATTAAGGGGATTCCGTACACCTTGGGTTTGGGACTGGTTCAAAGATCAATGGCATTATCGTAATATCATAGGAGTTGCTGAAAGAAAATATATGGAAAACAAGCGATTCCTATGGTGGACTTGGACTTCATACGGAACCGACAAATATTATTTAATGGTTGATAATGGTTCTGATGCAAATAACAGCACGAAAGTTGGGATAGTAATAAATTCTTCTTTTGATTCTACATTAAATCAGTACGATGATGACAGTACACACCATAAGTTCTGGGAAACATCCAGTTGTGGACAGTTGGGACATTATCCATATAAACTCAATAAGTAGAGCATTATGAAAAAAAGATTGTTAACTATCTTACTTTTGTCGTTTATCTTGTTATCCTCTTTTCGTTGCACAACGAGTGTATGGTCGTTCGCTATAGCTTTTCAAGTTGTCGATGAAAATGATAAGATAGTTGATGGATTAAATGTACAAATTGTACCAGATCTATATAATAATTCAAGTTTGGTTACTTTCAAAAAGAATTATAATAATGCAGCTGGTAAAAAAGAGTTTAGTTATTATTCATCAGAACTTTTTATGTGTCTAATGTCACAAGTTTCTCTTGATGATCGTTATTTGGATTGCAAGGAAATTCAAGAAATACTTGACAATTATAGCATTTTGATTTCAGATCCTCAAAACATATATAAAGATTATACTATTAGTACTTTAAGAGAATTAATTGAAAACAGTGAGTACAAAGATAGGAAACTGTCTATATATGGCGATGATGGAGAAATTTATTCTAATACATTGTTTTTTAAAATCAAACTGGAACGGAAAGGTGCTCAGCAATAAGATTTCTAGGATTATCAAAGGTACAGATCAGGGATCTGTGCCTTTTCTTCAACATTTTCATAGATTTTTGTTCAAATTAACAATACGACTTGGGCATTTCATAAAATTCTTAAATATTTTCCACCACTTTTCAGAATTCTGTGGTATAATATAAGTATAAAGTTTTAAATTAAGATCGGGAAAATCTATGAAACGATTATCCATTATTTTTACACTATTTTCAGTTATCCTATTGTTCTCCTTTCGGTGTACAACGGCAACTTGGGCTTTTTCAATTCTGCTTCAATTTCAAAATGAAACACAAAAAAATATTGAAGGCTTAAATGTGTTCTTTGACCCAGATTTATATTATGAAAATCGTCATATCGTATTCGAAAATAAGTTAGACCATAGTGATTCTGGCTCATCGTTTAAAGGATATGAGGCATACTTCTTTTTATGTTCTATTCGTGATGTGCCATCAAATACAAGATATTTAGACTGGGATAGAATACAAGATATATTAAATGATTATAGCATTAAAGTTGTTGATAAATCTGGAGTATATAAAGAGTATACGATAAATTCGTTGAGAGAACTAATTCAAAATAGCGAGTATAGAGATAAAAAAGTATTAGACTATGATGATAAGAATGGTGCATATTCTCCACTAACCTTCACCATCCAATTGGAAAAGAAAGACACTCAACAATAAAATTTACAAAACTAACAAAGGTACAGGCATAGTTCTGTACCTTTGTTCAATCACCACAACAGCCTATCCATACACGAAATCGTGAAAAATTTCACAATTCCGCTTACCACTCTAGACAAAACATTTAATTCTGTGATAAACTGTATATAATTTTTTATTTAGGCGGTGCTTATGCAAACTTCACTTGAAAAAAAGTATGGGCTTTTCACTGCAATATGCCTAGTTGTTGGCATAGTGGTTGGAAGCGGTGTGTTCTTCAAAGCACAAACAATACTTGAGAAAACAAACGGCAACTTAACCCTTGGCATTATTGCTTGGATAGTTGGCGGAGCTGTTATGCTCTCTTGCATCACATCCTTTGCATTTATGGCGACAAAGTACGAGAAAGTCAACGGTTTTGTTGATTATGCAGAAGCCTTGGTATCGCCTCGCTACGGCTATTATGTTGGGTGGTTCGCCCTTACCATTTACTATCCTGGTATGACAAGTGTATTAGTGTGGCTTTCGGCTCGCTACATACTTGTGTTCATCGCATCGGCTTTTCCGTCAGTTCAGTTTGTAATTCCTGCAGCAGAGGGTGGCACTGCCATAGGACCAGAATGCTTTGCTCTTTCACTTTTTATACTAGTTGCAAGTTATGCCGTCAATACCCTTTCGCCAAAACTCGCTGGAAAACTTCAAGTTTCAACCACAGTTATAAAGTTGATCCCACTACTTCTAATGGCAGTTGTTGGCATAATTGTAGGTATTTTTTCAAAAGAAGCAACTCTTATACAAAACTTCAACGCTCCATCTTCATCAGAAGGACATCCATTATTTGCCGCTGTGGTTGCAACCGCATTTGCCTACGAAGGCTGGATTCTAGCAACGGTAATTAACTCGGAACTCAAGGATGCTAAAAGAAATTTACCAAAAGCCTTATTCATCGGCGCAATTATAATCATCGCAATTTACCTATTCTATTATATTGGTGTAGCAGGTGGAGCTCCGATTTCTGTACTTATCAAAGACGGTGCAACTGTTGCATTTACTAATATCTTTGGTAGAGGATTTGGTGCAATTTTAAACCTTTTCGTCGCTATTTCTTGCATTGGCACGGTTAATGGACTAATGCTAACAATGACTCGTGGTATGTATTCTCTTGCGGCTCGTGGACAAGGACCATACCCAAAAGTCTTTGCTGAAGTTTCAGAATGCACAGGTATGCCGATGTCATCTTCCGTTGTTGGATTATTCATTGTGGCATTTTGGTTTATTTACTACTACTTTTCAAACCTCGCTGCATTCCCTTGGCTTGGACTTTTCAGTTTTGACTCTGCAGAGCTTCCAATAATAACGATATATGCATTTTACATACCAATCTTCATCAATTTTATGAAGAAAAGCACAGATTTTGGCTTTTTCAAACGATTCTTCGTACCGACTCTCTCAATTATCGGATCGGTGTTTATGTGCTTTGCCGCACTCTATGCTCATGGCATTGAACCTTTCTTGAAGGCACGAAGCGAAGGCTATTTTACCTTCCCAGTGTTATTCTATTTAATAATATTTGCGATAATAATGGGAATCGGTGCCATTCTTGAAAGAAGAAGGAATAAGGCGGTATGAAATACCTAATTGCAAGTGATATACACGGTAGCGGTCTTTATACAGAAAAACTTCTTTCGCTATACCGAAAGGAAAAAGCAAGTCGCCTCTTACTTCTTGGCGACATTCTCTATCACGGTCCAAGAAATCCACTTCCTGATGGGTACGAACCTAAAAAGGTTGTAGAATTGCTCACTCCTTTAAAGAACGAAATAACTGCGGTGAGAGGGAACTGCGACTCTGAAGTTGACGAAATGGTGCTAGGAATGCACATTTTAGATACATCGGCACTTATTGACACACCATATTGTTCACTTTTCTTAACCCACGGTCATATTTACAACAGTGAAAATATACCGCCTTTGAAGGAAAATACCGTTTTTCTTTCAGGACACACTCATATTCCAATCGTAGAAAAGAAAAACGGCATCTTGTTTTTAAACCCTGGCTCGGTCTCTTTGCCAAAAGGGGAGAGCGAAAGAGGCTGTATAGTATTTGAAGATGGCACTTTTACATTCAAAAACCTCGACGGAGAGACAAAAAACAGTGTGATCGTTTAAAAAAACCGCCTTGCCTTTTTGTCTATTTTTTAACAATCACACATTTTTTTAAACACTTTTATTGATTTTTTTAAAATTTTATGCTACAATAACCTATTAAAATGGCATTTTCTAACTAAAAACGGCTAAATGTCAAGAGGAGATAATATGAAAAAGGCATTATCATTAATTCTTTCTACTCTACTCCTTTTTGCAGTTGCATGTAACAAGGGCAATAACCAAAATACTGCTTCTACAACAAAGGCAAGTTCTTCATCTAGTGCCGATGACTTCCACATTGGTATTGCAACTGGTACAGTTTCACAGAGCGAAGACGATCTTCGCGGTGCTGAAGCTCTTATCAAAGAGTACGGCTCTGTTGCAAACGGTGGTATGATTCAGCATGTGACATATCCTGATAACTTTATGGAAGAACAGGAAACAACCATTGCAGTTATCGCAGGTATGGCTGACGATCCAAAGATGAAGGCTATCATCGTAAACCAGGCAATTCCTGGCACAACTGAGGCTTTCCGCCAGATTAAGGAAAAGAGACCTGATATTATTTGTATCGCAGGGGAAGCTCACGAAGACATTCCTCAGATTTCAAAAACAGCAGATCTCGTAGCAAACAACGACTTTGTTGCTCGTGGTTATCTTATCATCAGAACGGCTCACGAACTCGGTTGCGACACCTTTGTTCATATTTCATTCCCACGCCATATGTCTTATGAGACACTCTCTCGCCGTGCTGCTATTATGAAGGCTGCATGTGATGAATTTGGTATGAAATTTGTTCAAGAGACAGCTCCAGACCCAACTTCTGATGTTGGGGTTGCAGGTGCTCAGCAATACATTCTTGAGAAAGTTCCAGCTTGGATCAATCAGTATGGCACAAAATCTGCATTCTTCTGCACAAACGATGCTCATACAGAACCACTTCTTAAGCAGCTCGTAACTTATGGTGGCTACTTCATTGAAGCAGATCTTCCATCTCCACTTATGGGATATCCTGGAGCTCTTGGTCTCGACCTTTCTAAAGAAGCTGGTGACTTTGCTGCAATTCTTAAGAAAGTTGAATCTGCTCTTGTTGAGAGAGGAGCTGCTAATCGCTTTGGTACTTGGGCATACAGCTATGGCTACACACAGAGTGCAGCTCTTGGTCAGCATGCTATCAATGTTATTAGAGGCGAAAGCAAGCTTACAGAGATGAAAGATCTTCAGAAAGCTTATGATAAATACACACCAGGGGCTCACTGGAACGGTGCATTCTATACAAATGCAAACACTGGTGCTAAGCTTCGCAATGTTATGTTAGTTTACCAAGACACCTACATTATGGGTGGCAAAGGCTATATGGGCAATGCTGAAATCACTGTCCCTGAAAAGTATTTCACAACTAAATAATGATGAATAACGGAAATGTTCCGCTCCTTGAGGTTAAAGGTGTTAAAAAAGATTTCTTTGGAAACATCGTCCTCAAGGACATTAATTTTACATTAGAGAAAGGAGAAATCCTTGGTCTCGTTGGTGAGAATGGAGCTGGGAAAAGCACCTTGATGAAAATTCTCTTCGGTATGAAGGAGATCACAGAAACAGGTGGCTACGAAGGCTCTATTCTTCTTGAAGGTAAGGAAGTAAAGTTCAAGAGTTCCTTTGATGCTCTAGCCTCTGGGCTTGGTATGGTACACCAAGAATTTAGTTTACTTCCAGATTTCACGGCAACCGAAAACATAGTGTTAAACCGCGAAAGCGAAAAGCACTCGTGGGTTTCAGAAGTATTTGGTCCTCGCTTGAACACTCTTGATAGAGAAGATATGCAAAGAAGGGCAAAAGAGGCCATAAATAAACTCTCTGTTAACCTTGACGAGAATATGCTTGTAGCAGGTATGCCTGTTGGGCATAAGCAGTTTACAGAAATTGCCCGTGAACTTTCGCGCTCTAATATGAAGATCCTAATATTAGACGAACCTACCGCTGTTCTCACAGAAAAAGAGGCAGATAGCCTACTTTCTGCAATGAAAAGACTGAGAGAACAGGGCATTTCAATAATCTTTATTACACACCGTTTGCACGAGATAATCGATGTATGCGATAAGATCATCGTTATGAGAGACGGTAAGATTGTTGAAGATATGAAGAACGAAAATATAGATATCAGACACATCGCCAAAGCGATGATGGGTCGCGATGTAAAACCAATAGAAGCTGAAAACAATCAGGCAAAAGCGACAAAGTCTATCTCTGCAGAAACCATACTCAAGGTTGAACATCTCTGGGTTGATATGCCAGGCGAGATTGTTCACGATGTCAACTTCGAAGTGAAAAAAGGCGAAATCTTTGGCATCGCAGGGCTTGCAGGACAAGGCAAACTCGGCATTCCAAACGGAATTATGGGGCTCTATCCAAGCGGTGGCACCGTAACCTTTAATGGCAAAGTTATGCCAAAAGGCAATCCGAAGGAATGCATAAAGCAGGGTTTTGCCTTTGTATCCGAAGATAGGCGCGGAGTTGGGCTTCTTCTTGATGAAAGCCTTGAATGGAATGTTGCTTTTGGTGCAATGCAGGCTCAAAACAAATTTCTAAAGAAGTATGGATTCATCAAATGGCGCGACACAAAGGCTATCGAAGAGACAACTCAAAAGTACATAGATGAACTTCAAATAAAATGCACTTCGTCAAAGCAAAAGGCAAAGGAACTCTCTGGAGGAAATCAACAAAAGATCTGCCTTGCAAAGGCTTTTGCTCTCACTCCAAAAGTATTGTTTGTGTCTGAGGCGACTAGAGGTATCGACATCGGTGCAAAGGCACTAGTGCTTGATGCTTTAAAGCGATACAACGAGGAATACGGAGTTACAATTGTTATGGTTTCATCGGAACTTGAGGAACTCAGAAGCATATGCTCTCGCATTGCCGTTGTAACAGACGGAAAAATTGCAGGGATTAGAGATGCCGCTACCGCGAGTGATGAATTTGGCCTTCTTATGGTTGCAGGTCATGATAACAAGGAGGCTGTATGAGTGAAGTAAAATCTAAATTCAAGCACTTTGTAGACTCTTTTGGTCTTCCACGAATTTTAATAACAATATTCTTGCTTCTGCTTTTCTGCATAGCACCTTTTGGTCACATCAGCATCGCTCAATCTATAAGCGATGTGCTTATGCGATTTGGGCAAAATGCAGTACTCGTACTCGCAATGGTGCCAATGATTCACTCAGGCTGTGGGCTAAACTTCGGTTTACCTCTTGGCATTATAGCAGGGCTTCTTGGCGGAACTCTTGCGATTGAAGCCTCCATTCCTGGTGCTTTTGCTTCCTTCTTGGTTGCAATATTAATTGCAAGTGCATTTGCAATAGTGTTTGGCTATTTATACGGCACACTCCTTAACAAGGTTAAGGGTGGCGAAATGATGATTGCCACTTATGTAGGATATGCCGCCGTTGCCTTTATGTGTATGATGTGGCTACTACTTCCATACAAGCATCCACAGATGGTATGGGGATATGCAGGAAGGGGTCTCAGAACCACAATCTCAACCGAAGGCTTTTATTACCATGTGCTTTCAGGATTTTTGAACTTTAAGATATTCGGTGTAACTGTACCAACTGGTAGTCTCTTATTCTTTGCTCTTCTTGCTTTGATTATGTGGGCATTCTTGCATACAAAGACTGGAACAGCAATCACCGCAGTTGGTTCAAACCCTGTATTTGCATCAGCCTGCGGTATAAATGTAGAGCGAATCCGCACACTCTCTGTGATTATGAGTACAGTGCTTGGCGCAATTGGAATTCTCGTATATCAGCAAGCATTCGGCTTTATTCAGCTCTATATGGGACCATTCTATATGGCACTTCCTGCAGTTTCTGCTATTCTAATTGGTGGTGCTTCGGTTAATAAAGCAAGCATTGCAAATGTCATAATCGGCACTTTCTTATTCCAGGGAATTGTTACGATGACACCATCTGTTATGAACAGCATAATTCACACTGATATGAGTGAGGTTATACGAATTATCGTTTCAAACGGTATGATTCTCTATGCTCTAACTAGAAAAACGGAGGCTTCAGCATGAAAAACTTCTTTTCAAAAATTGGGGCTTTCTTTGTAAACCTTTGGAATAGCATAAAGGGCTATTTTGTAAGAAACTTCTCAAAAAAGCCTACACTTAACGGCACTAAAGAAGCATTGATTAAAAACATCGTACCAATTATGTTCATTATAATTGGTATAATTGGCATTATATTCTCAGGCTTCACAGGCACAGCCATTGTGAATGAACTTCTCACTCGCCTTGCAAGAAACAGCTTCCTTGTTATCAGCCTACTTGTACCAATTATGGCAGGAATGGGGCTTAATTTCGGTATGACTCTCGGTGCTATGGCAGGTCAAATTGGTCTTTTGTTCATCACAGACTGGGGAGTGGTTGGTATTCCAGGGCTTGTACTTGCGGCAATTATCAGCACGCCGATTTCTATATTCTTAGGTTGGTGGTGCGGAACAATTCTAAACAAGGCTAAAGGTCGCGAAATGGTAACAAGTTATATCATCGGTTTCTTCGTAAACGGTGTGTATCAGCTTGTTGTGCTATTCATGATGGGTCCTGTTATTCCAATCAAGAGCGAAATTCTACTTCCGCGCGGGCACGGCATCAGAAATATGGTAAACCTACAAGGAGTTAGAAAGGCAATCGACAATTTAATTCCGCTAAAGATAGGTTCAATCAATGTTCCAATCGCAACATTCATCCTAATCGCACTTCTCTGTGTATTCATAGTCTGGTTTAGAAAAACCAAGCTTGGGCAAGATATGAGAGCCGTAAGTGGCGATATGGAAGTGGCTCGTGCAAGTGGTATCAATGTTGAGCGAACTCGAGTACTCTCTATTATTATCAGCACTCTGCTTGCAGGCTACGGTATGATAATCTATTTGCAAAACATGGGTACACTCAACACTTATAATAGCCATATGCAGATCGGTATGTTCTCGGCGGCGGCCCTTCTCGTTGGTGGAGCTTCGGTTGCAAAAGCGAGCATCAAGAATGTGTTCCTCGGTGTTATTCTCTTCCACCTTATGTTCTATGTCTCACCGTATGCAGGCAAGAACCTAATTGGAGAGGCACAACTTGGCGAATACTTCAGAGTGTTTGTATCTTACGGAGTTATAACTATCGCTCTTGTTATTTATGAGGTATCTAAAAAGCGCGAGAATAAAATTGCTGCAACTGCTCTCAGAGAAAGCACAGAAGGAGGGGCAAAATGAAAAAATTTTTTGCAAGAATTAAAACTGCCTTTCAAAACAAGGCTTTTAGAAAGCGCTTTATCATCATTGCCTCTACGATTCTCTTGATAATCCTACTTGCAATGGTGATGTATCTTGTAGGCAAAAGCCACACCGTCTATATCTCTAATGTAAGAACAACCGTAGACGGTGTGACCTATAGAGCCTTAGACGAAGCCGAAGTCACATTCAAGAAGAACACCTTTACTTCATATGCCGACTTCAGCGATGAAGTACTTGCGATAGGGCAAAAACACACACTCACTGTAGATTATAATGGAAATAGATATTCAAAACATTTCCACATTCCTAATAAATACGGTGCAGTTATTGTAAACTTGCCTATATTTGTAGAAGATCCAAACGATGTTTCAAAGTGGCTTACTGAAATTAAAATAACAGACGAAGCCCCTGAAACGGATGATTCTAATATAGATACAAGTGAATTCGCTATGTAATTTACACAAAGCTAAATTGACAAAAAATGTCAATTAACCAGAGAATGTCTATTAGACATTTTGTCTATTTACAATGGGGCATAAAAAAAGGAGTTCTTGCGAACTCCTTTTTTATTTTTGATAACCTATTCGTTATCGTTATTTTCTGTAGTTTCTGCAGCAACCTCGACGGTTTCTTCTGTAGATGTATTTTCTTCTGCATTGGCTTCTACATTTTCGCCTTCAACAGTAGACTCTTCTTCGTCATTATCGCGAGTGACCACTTCGATAGCAACGATATAATCATCAGCCTTTCGCATCTTAAACACATAAACACCGTGTGCGGCTCTACCTTGTTGCGAGATATCGCTCACATGCATTCGTATTGTTTGCCCAAATGCCGTAATACAAACCAAATCGTCGGTATCCTTTGAAACACTGAGGGCAGAAACGATGTATACATCGCCATCATCTTCAGTTTTGTAGATAAGTTGACCGCCTGTACCTCTGCCGTGGCGATTAAACAAGGAATAATCAACTTGCTTGCCTTTACCTTTGTTAGTAACCACAAGTGCCGTTTTCTCATTGTCTACCTTGATAAGACCAGCAACCTCGTCGTCCTTCTCGCGAAGTGTAATTCCTTTAACACCGTGGGCAGTTCTTCCCATTTCGCGAATACTACTAACACTGAAGCGCAGTCCTCGGCCACGCTTGGTTATAACCATAGCATCGTCATCTTCGTCAACGAATATGCACTTTACAAGTTCGTCGCCATCGTCAAGCTCAATCGCCTTTACACCTTTTCCGCGTGCATTTCTAAGGAGGGAGAGGCGAGTACGCTTTGCAACTCCTCTCTTCGTCATCATAAGAATGCTCTTTTCTTCGTCAAACTCCTTAAACGAGATAACCGCGGTAAGTTCTTCACCTTCTTGTAATTGCAATAGGCTTTTTACTGATGAGCCCTTGCTTACCTTTCCGCCCTCTTCGATTTCGTATACCTTGCACCAGTAAGCCTTGCCTAATGAAGTCGCAAAGAGTACATAATCGTGGCTTGATGCACTAAAGATAAAGTCGGTAGTATCTTCTCCACGGAACGACATACCACGCACACCTTTACCGCCACGGTGCTGTGCTTTATATTCAGAAACTGGAAGACGCTTTACAAAGCCCTTCTTTGTTGCTGTTACAACCACATCTTCTTTTTTAATAAAGTCTTCAGCATTTACATCGCCAAGTTCAGCCTTTAGAATTTCTGTTCGTCTGTCATCGCCATACTTGTCAGAAATAGCCTTAAGCTCGTCTTTTATAACTCCGAGTATCTTGTTTTCATCAGCGAGCAACTCTTTATAGTAAGCAATCTTTCTTTCCAAATCAGAAAGTTCATCAAGAATCTGCTGAGTTTCAAGATTAGACAAGCGTCCAAGTTTCATATCGATGATTGCCTTAGCCTGGATCTCGGTGAGATTAAATGTCTCTTGTAGCCGAATTGAAGCCGCAGCATTATCCTTGCTTTCCTTAATTATGCGAATAACTTCATCGATATTCTCAAGACCGATTTTAAGACCGAGCAAGATGTGAGCTCTTTCTTCAGCCTTTTTAAGATCGAACTTTGTTCTTCTAGTTACTACATCTTCTCTATGGCGGATATAATAATGAATCATATCCTTGAGATTAAGGCGCTTTGGTCTGCCGTCTACGATTGCAATATTGTTAATATTGAAGTTAGACTGAAGTGGAGTGTGCTTAAATAGGTGGTTAACCACCACAGGAGCAACCGCTCCTTTTTTGAGATCCACGACAAGTCGCATACCCTCTTTTTCACTAGATTCATCACGAACTTCACCAATGCCTTTGATCGTATCCTTACGAAGTTCAACAATGCGCTTATGAAGTTCAGCCTTGTTAACCTGATATGGAATCTCGGTAAACACAATACTTGTATGTTCGCGGTGTTCCTCGATGTGGTAGCGAGCTCTCATTACAACCTTACCAACGCCAGTTTCATAAGCCTGTCTTATGCCTTTAATCCCACAAATTATACCGTAAGTAGGAAAGTCAGGACCTTTTAAATGCTCCATCAATTCACTAACACTTATCTCCGGATTATCAATTTGTGCAATAATTGCATCCGCAGTTTCTCTAAGGTTATGCGGAGCCATATTCGTTGCCATACCTACTGCAATACCATTTGTTCCATTCAACAACAAATATGGAAGAGCGGCAGGAAGCACACTAGGCTCTGTGAGGCTGTCATCATAGTTTGGTATCATATCAACAGTTTCTTTGTTGATATCAGAGAGCATCTCTTCACCAAGATGCGAGAGTTTAGCCTCGGTATAACGCATAGCAGCAGCAGGATCGCCGTCTATTGAACCAAAGTTACCATGAGGAAATACAACTGGATAGCGAAGCGAAAAATCCTGTGCAAGGCGAACCATTGCATCGTACACACTTGCATCGCCGTGTGGGTGATATTTACCAAGCACATCACCAACTATACGAGCACTCTTTTTAAACTCGCCTGATGCCTTTATGCCTAGTTCGTTCATATCGTAAAGAATACGACGATGAACTGGCTTCAAACCATCTCTAACATCAGGAAGAGCACGGGCTATAATCACACTCATTGCATAGTTTAAGTAGCTTTTCTCCATTTCAGAAGAAAGATCTTGCACTATGATTCTGTGTCCTCCGTCATCGCTTGATGCTTCTTCAACAGCATTTTCTATATCTATAGCATCAAATTTGTCTTTTTTTATATCATCATCATCTGCCATTTTCGTTATCCTTAAACATCAAGATTTGTAACATAAGTTGCATTCTTTTCGATGAAGTCGCGACGTGGCTCAACTTCTTCGCCCATAAGACGAGTAAACACTCCGTCTGCCGTGGTAAAATCACCAAGATGAACCTGAGTGATAAAGCGCTTGTGAGGATCCATTGTTGTATCCCAAAGCTCGCTTGGATCCATTTCACCCAAACCCTTAAAGCGTGCAACCGTATATTTTCGGTTTTTAACTTCGTCGCTGTTTATGAACTTATCATATTCTTCATCATCATAAACATATCGTTCAAATGAGTTTTTCTCGCCTTTTCCAACTGTAACCTTATACAAAGGCGGCATTGCAAAATAAACATAACCAGCCTCGATAAGTGGCTTCATATATCTAAAGAAGAAGGTGAGTAGTAGAGTGCGAATATGAGAACCGTCAACATCAGCATCGGCCATTATTATAACCTTGTGATAACGAGCCTTTTCTATGTCAAAGTTAGCCCCAAGACCTGCACCAATTGAGGCGATAATAGGCTGTAGTTTTTCATTGCCCATCACTTTTTCGTCGCGGCTCTTCTCAACATTTAGCATCTTACCCCAGAGTGATAGAATAGCCTGAGTTTTTCTGTTGCGCCCCTGCTTTGCACTACCGCCAGCAGAATCTCCCTCAACTATGAATAACTCACACTTTTCTGGGTCTTTTTCACTACAGTCGGCAAGCTTGCCAGGTAAACCCATACCTTCGTTATCTTTTCTAATTCTCTGTCTTGCATCGCGAGCGGCAATTCGTGCTTTTGCAGCAAGTACCGCCTTTTCAAGAATGGCACTAGATACATCAGGGTGTTCATCAAGATAATTGTTGAGTTCTTCGTAAAGCATTGATGCAACACCGTGCATAATATATTGGTTGCCAAGTTTCATCTTGGTCTGACCTTCAAACTGAGGATCAGCCATTTTAACTGAAATTATAGCAACGAGTCCTTCGCGAAGATCAGAACCTTCTAAAGCCATTTCAAACTTTTTGGATATTTTTGTGTTCTTCTTTAACTGTTCGTTTATAGCACGAGTGAGTCCTGCTCTAAAGCCTGAAACATGAGTTCCACCTTCACGAGTGTTAATATTATTAACAAAACCGTATAGAATCTCATCGTATCGGTCATTATACTGTATTGAAATTTCAACATCGGCAGGTCTTTTATCGCCGTTTGGAATAGTGCCGTGAAGGTAAATTGGCTTTTCATTGATAACTTTTTTATTTTCGTTAAGCAATTCTATAAAGCTATTAATACCGCCTTCGTAATGGAAGGTCTCCGTAATCGGCTCATCGCCTCGCTCATCTATAATGGTGATTTTAATACCCTTATTCAAGAAGGCAAGTTCTCGCATTCGGTCGCTGAGTACTCGGAAGTCAAACTCGTTGTCTTCCATCATACCTTCACTAAAATCAGGAGTAAAGCGAATCACTGTACCAGTTCTATCACTATCGCCAATTCGTTCAACTTCGCCATCTGGGATACCTTTAGAATAGGTTTGTTTAAATACACCACCATCGCGATAAACTATAGCTTCAAGATGCTCAGAAAGGGCATTTACAACAGATACACCAACTCCGTGTAAACCACCAGATACAGAATATGCACCTTGTTCAAATTTACCACCAGCATGAAGCACGGTTAAGGCAACTTCTAGAGTGCTTTTATTTTCAGTTGGATGTTTTGCAACAGGAATTCCACGACCGTTATCCTCAACTGTAACCCAGCGGTTTTTTTCAAGTATTACTCTTATATTATCACAGTATCCAGCCATAGCTTCGTCTATAGAGTTGTCTACAACTTCATATACCATATGATGCATACCATCTATGCCTTGGCTTCCAATGTACATACCTGGGCGTTTTCTAACACCCTCAAGACCTTTTAAAACTTGAATGCTTTCAGAACCATAATTGCCACTGCCTTTAGCATTGTTTTGCCTTAAAGACGGCATATCTTTATCGTGGTCTGCCATGCTTTTATCTCCATTTACTTAAAGTTCTTTTATATATATATTATATATATAAAACAAAAGTTTTGCAAGAACTTACAAAAAAAATATTTTCAACATAAATTTGAAAAATGGTTGACAATGATTAACAGATTTAAGACAATTAAAATATGCCTAATGAAGAAAGTAAAATATTAAACGAACTGAAAGGTAAACTTTCAAAAAGCACAATCTCCGTTCTCAAGTCCCAATCTTGTATTTCATCAATAAAACACATTGTTTTAAATAGCAATTCCTTTGAAATCGTTGTAAATTCCGCATATACGGCTGATATTTTAAAAAGAAATTTAAAAGCCATATCGGAAATTTTAAATAAAATAACTTCTAAAAACCTTCCTATTTCCATTGTACTAGAAAAAAAAGATCAAAAGACTCAATATCAACCAGTACAAAATCAGCAAAGCATTGCAAAGGAAGTAAAGGTTAAAGAAAAAATAGAATCTTTTAAAGCTCCATCCCAACAATCCAATGTTCCAAAACTGAATCCAAATTTTACTCTTGAAAACTTCATTCCTGGCGACAACTCAAATTTTGCATATAACATAGCTCGTGCAGTGGCAGCAAATCCTGCTGGAGAATACAACCCATTCTTAATTTTCTCACCCGTAGGGCTTGGAAAAACCCACCTTGCAGAAGCAATAGGCAACAAAATAATAGAAACTCTTGGCTATAAAGTTATGTATGTAACTTGCGAATATTTCATAAATGAATTTGTAAAATCACTTGGTGAAAAATCGGCAGAACAATACAAAAATATGTATAGAAATGTAGATGTGCTTATTATAGACGATGTACAATTTCTAGACGGAAAACTCGGTATTCAAGATGCTCTTTTTAATATTTTTAACTCCTTAAAAGATGCAAACAAGCAGATGATATTCACATCCGATAAACCAATGAGTGCAATGAAGGAATTTCAGCCTCGCTTGTCAACACGATTAAATTCAGGTATCGCTGCAGACCTTCAACCACCACCATTTGAAATTCGCCTTGCAATTCTAAAAGAGAAATGTATAGAAAAAGGGTATGATGTAAAAGACGAAATTCTTATATACATAGCCGAAAATATAACATCAAATGTAAGAGATCTCGAAGGATGCCTAACTCGTCTTGTTGGCTTTACTCGCCTTATCGATGCAGAACTTACACTTGAAAAGGCAAGCGAAATTTTGAAGGACCTAATTCTAAACTCCAAAGACACATCTGGTATTACAATAGAAAACATTATAAAATATGTTTCAGAAGGCTTCAACGTTACAACAATGGATATAAGAGGCGACAACAAAAACAAAAAACTAGTCATACCGCGCCAAGTTGCTATGTATCTTGCCCGCACTTTAACCGAATATTCCTCAACAGAGATTGCATCTTATTTTGGTGGAAAAAATCACACAACAATACTCTATGGAGCCAATAAAATAACCCAAGAAATGGGAAAAAACGAAGAACTAAAAAATAAAATAGAAACTTTAAAAAATACAATAATAGCAGAATCTAAATAAAAATGCCTTTTAATAACCTGTGCATATCTTGTTCATAAGTAGACAGTTATGCACAGTACTTATTAAATTTTTAGTACTTAACAAATGTTTATACACAAGGTTTTGACACTCTATTTACAAGTTATAAACAACTTATTTCCTTATTTTTTCTTGATTTAATTGAGTTATGCACCGATTTTTACTAGACTATTATTATTATATATAGTAAAATTAATAATAATGAGGTGCATATGAAATTTACTACAAACTCTAATCTCTTACAAAACGTAATACAGAATGCTTATGAATTCTGTTCACAGAAAGTATCTATTACTTCTTTTGTTCTCCTTGAATTAAAAAACTGTACTCTTACAGTCAGATCTACAGATTCAAAAATGGGATTTTCTTCTAAAATTAATGTTATTGGTGAGGAAGATGGAATTCTAACAATATCTTGTGACAAATTTCTAAATCTTATAAAAGCCTTTTCTAATGAAAACATTATTTTTGAAAAATTTGATAATGAATACATATCTTTAAAAAGTGAGAATAAAGCCTCATCATTTAAACTACGTTATAACTCTGCATCTTCATTTCCAGAAAAGGAAAGTATCGATGTTAAGGAACATATTGATATAAATGGAAAAACTCTTTTATCAATGATTGAACAATCCATTATTTCCGTAAATGAAACAAACCTTGACAATGATGTTAAAGTTGTTTTTAATGGAGTCTTATTAGAAACCGAAGGCAACATTATAAAAATGATATCCACAGATGGAAAGAGTATGTCTTTTGATGAAACAGAACTTTCTTCTCAATCGCCTGAAGATTATAGAAACATTATAATTCCATCAAAATTCTTAAGACTAACATCAAGAATTGTAAAACCAGAAAGTTCTATTAAACTCTATATAAATGATACAAAAGTCTTTATTAAAACAGAAGATACAACTATATTTACAAATCTTTATAAGGGTGTTTATCCAAACTATAGAAAAGTTCTAGACACAATTCTTGATAAAAATATTATAGTTAAAAAAGAAGATCTTTCATCCTCATTAAAAAGAGTTTCTATAATGACAGATAATATAAGTAAGAAACTATATTTTACTATTGAAAATAATGCTGTTAAAATTGATGCTTCTGATAATGAATTTGGTTCTGCATCAGATGAGATAGAAACCACATATGAAGGCGAAAAAGTACAATTTGCTATAAACTCCAATTATATAACAAATCAAGTTAAAGTGATTAATAGCGATTTTATAAAAATTGAGTTTAAAGATGCAAACACACAAGTACGACTTTGTCCTACAAATGAAGAAAAGTACTTGCATATTATAATGCCAATGTCGTTATAATGATAATAGAAAGTTTGGGCTTTAGAAACTTTAGAGCCTTGAGTGAAGCAAAAATAGATACCTCTAAAAAATACATTGTTTTCTCTGCAGAAAACGGAGAAGGCAAAACTAGCATTTTAGAGTCTATCTATTTTTGCTTAACTGGTACTTCTTTTCGTACAAAGAATTTGAAAACTACAATTAATCTATTAAAAGAAGAAAATACAGTTAAACTTGAAATAAGTGATGATGATAAAAAATTTGTCATACAAAATGACTATAATGGAAAAGAAAAAAAACTGTTTGTAAACGACAAAAGAATAAATGATAGAAAGTCCATAATTCTAAATTTTCCTTGCATAGTTTTTATAAACGAAGATATAGAATTTATAAGTGGAAGTTCTCAAGAAAGACGCAAATTTTTTGATCAGGTTATTTCGTATTCTGATGAAGAATACCTTATAATTTTAAAAAAATACAAGTATCTGATTGAAGAGAGAAATAAACTTTTGAAGGCGGAAAATCAAAATTATTCTATGTATGATGAATATATTGCCACTCTTGATAGTAAGATACAGGAAAAAAGAGAATTTTGTGTTTCTAAAATAAATGAGATTATAAACCTTTTTTTCCCACTGTTTTTTGAAAAATTTAATAAGGTTACCATTGAGTATAAGAAAAGCATTGATTCTAATAATGTTGAAATCATAAAGGAAATTTTAAGGAGTAATCTTGATAAAGATATTAAAGATGGTTGTACTTGCAAAGGCATTCATAGAGACAATTTTGTTGTAAAATATGAAAACAAGGTTTTTGAAGAATATGCATCTAAAGGACAACTGAGAATTTTAGCAATTCTTTATAGAGTTGCAGAGATCATCTACATTAATGAAGAAACAGAAAAAAAACCATTTGTTTTAATAGACGATATATTTTTGGAACTTGATAAACATAGGCGACGTCTGTTTTTTGAAAAGATAGAAATGTTTTCACAACTTTTTTTAACATTTTTACCAGATGAAAATTACTTTCTTGATAAAAAAGATGATACCTTGTATTATACAATAAAGGATGGACTTGTAAAAAGACAAGATGGATGAAAAAAAAGTTACACTATTTAATAAGTTCTACTCAAACTCAAAAGACAAGGTCTATGAAAGTCTCGAGAATAGTGTATTTAGCTTTATAAAAGCGACATTGCCACCGCCTGGAATAGTGCAGGAGATACATAAAAATTGGGCTTTTCTCATTAGTCAAATAAAGAGTGATAAAGATGCTAGCGATTATATAGTTAAAAACTCTTATCCAAAATGTTTAAAAAAAATGAGAAATGGGGAATCTATACTTTACATTTATGCAAGCAACAGTTCAATAGCCAGTTTTTTCAAAAACAATAGCGAAATTATGGTTAATAACATCAATATTTTATTTAAAAAAGTGGTTGTAAATAAGGTTAGAGTGCAAACTCATTAAAATAAATTAATCATTTTTTTAAAACTTCTTGACAAGTCTTGAAAAAAGGTTTATAAATTTATTCATAGAGTTGTTTATCTAATTGACCTCTCGAAAATACTACGAATGGAGATATTCTTATGAGTAATAAAGGTAAAAGAACATATCAACCAAGTAAAACCAAGCGCAATCGCAAGTTTGGTTTTAGAGCAAGAATGGCCACAAAGGGTGGTCGTTTGGTGTTACAGAGACGCCGTGCTAAGGGTAGACGTAAGTTAAGTGTTAGTGACGAGAAAAAACCATATTAAGATAGAATCACTAAAGCTTAAGAACGACATTAGCAATGTTTTTAAACTTGGTAAATCAAGGTCTTTTGATGGAATTGTAATAAAAGTGGTAGAGAACAGTATTGGATCTACTCGTTTTTGTATAATTCCATCTCACGGCTTTGGAAATGCTGTGGAGCGAAACACTTTAAAAAGACGAATAAGAAGTATTTTTAGAGATCTCTGTGTTTATTTCGATTCATCTTATGATATTGTTGTCATAATTAAAAAGACAGAGAAGAATATTAGTTTTAAAGACTTGCTTTTTAAAATCGAAAAAGTGCTTAAGAAATTGACGATAATCGATAAAAAGGAAACTGCCCATTTATGAAGAAAAAAATAATACTTCTATCTATATTTATTGTTGTTGCAATTGCTGGAATTGTAAGTGGAGTGCTTATTTCTAGAAATAGTAAAAACAACAATAGTGTTGAAAACACACAGGTTTCTAAAGAAGAAACACAGAGTGTTATAGAAAAAAAAGAAGCATTTGATTTTATATCAGAAAGTAATGATAAAATTTCTGAAGAGATTACTTTAGAAACAGCACTGTATAAAGTAATTTTTGATACCAAAGGTGCAAGTGTTAAGTCCATTATACTAAAAGACTATAAGGAAAATAACGAACCACTTGATTTAATTTTAAAATCAAACGAAAGTGATAGAGCATTCTTGTTATATGGTGCAAGAGAAGTAAATACTCATAAAATGCCATTAGACAGTGTTTTTAACTATAAAATAATAAGCAACGACGAAATTGCTTTTGAAACTGTTTATAAGGTAAATAGCGATAGTAAGGCTGACCAAGAACTAAAAATTAGGAAAACATACAAAATTGGTAGCAAAGAGTATATGATTGCTCTCAAAGTAGATGTTATGAGTACAGATGGTAGCATTCTTGGCAACGATGGCTATGTTTACTCGCTTGGGTTTGAGCCACAGCTTGGTCCTTCATTTGTGGCAAATCGAAGTTCGCAGAACAACCAAAATACAAGGACTTTTTACTTAAAATTCGCAAATAAAAAGAAAAAGCAGAATGTAAACTTCTCTGGGAATTTATTTACTTATGAAAGTCCATTTCAGTGGCTTGAACTCACAGGTAAATATTTTTCTTATATAATTGCACCACAGAGTGAAAATTTCCACATAACTCTCTTAAAAAGCGGAAGTGAAAAGGAGAGAACTTTAGAAAGCAGAAGTTATCTTTCGCGTGTTGCAAATAATGAGAGTTCCATATCTGATGTTTACAACATATATTTAGGTCCTCAGCTTAAGAGTTATATGAAGGTGTTTAACAATGCATCAGATAACTCATTTGGTGTGCAGAACTTGAATATTGAAAGAGGCTTAGAGTCTGGAAACGGAGCATTTAATTGGCTTCAAAATGCATTAAAATGGATTATGTCGCTGTTCTATAAATTGATTCCAAACTGGGGTGTTTCTATTATACTTCTCACTTTGCTTGTTAAACTTTTACTTTATCCTTTACAGCGAAAGAGTATGAAATCGACAAGTAAAATGGGGGAACTTACTCCTCGCCTAAATGAAATTAAAGAGCAGTATAAGAACGATCCACAGAAGATGCAGGAAGCAACTCTTGCCCTTTACAAGGAAAACGACATACACCCAATGGCTAACTTTATTCCGCTTTTGATTCAATTTCCGATTCTTCTTGCTATGTATGGACTTTTGAATAAGCATTTCGAACTACGCGGTGCTATGTTTATTCCAGGCTGGATTACAGACCTTTCATCTCCAGAAAGTGTAGTTACATTCCCATTCAATGTTCCACTTTTAGGCGATAGTCTGCACATTTTGCCGTTCTTATATTTGCTCACAATGATTTTGCTTATGGTGTACACTCAAAAGAGCACAAATGCTGCTCAAACATCATTTATGCAAAAATTTATGACATATGGCTTTCCAATAATTTTCTTCTTTATGTTGTATAACACATCATCTGGATTGCTTTTGTATTGGACATTCTCAAATGTTTTGTCTCTTATACAGCAGTTTATAACCAATATTGTAAGAAAGAAACAAAAGGAAGAGGAAAAGGTCGAAAAGGCACAGAAAGAGCAAGAAAATAAACCAACTTTGTATACTGGAGTGCTTCCTCCAAAAGCTAAGAAGAAGGAGAAAAAATAATGTTTAAAGATTATGTTGCAGAAACAGAAGAAGAAGCTATAAACGAAGCTATTGAGGATTTGCACATTGAAAGAACCGATTTTGATGTGGAAATACTTGAATCTAAGAAACGTTCTCTCTTTAAAAAAGGTTATGTAAAGATCAGAGTATATGTCGGCGAAAACGAAAGAGGTTTAGGTATATCTGAGTTTCAAGGAGAACCATCCTTTGCATCTGATGATTTGAGCGATGTGGAAAAAGAAGCTACTCATAGTGCAGAAATGAATGCTGTTCCACAGAGCGACTTTGAAAAAGATGTGTTAGAGTTTGTCTCTGAACTTCTTTCAAAAATGGGCTTTGATACCAAGCTTGAAATATCAGAGCGAGAGGAGGACAAACTCTCTATTGCAGTGATAACAGAAGAGCCTGAACTTCTCATTGGTAGACATGGACAGACATTGGATGCTTTGCAGGTTATTATAAACTCCTATTTTTCTGGGGAAAAAGACTTTCCTTATAGAAGGATAGTGCTTGATGCCGAAAACTACAGAGAAAGGAGAGAAGAGAGCCTTGTTAAAAATGCTTATTTTCTTGCTCGCCGTGTGAGAAATACAAAGCGAAGTGTACTGCTTGAGCCTATGAATTCATACGATAGGCGTTTAGTTCATCGCGCTCTTGATGATTTTCCTGGTGTTAGAACTGAATCTGAAGGCGAAGGTCCTATCAAGACTATTAGGATTATACCAGAGTAAATTGACAAAAAATAGCAATATCGTTTATAGATGGAGTGAGCCTTATGGCTCACTCTTTTTTTCATCTTTTAAAACGGTTAAAATTTCAGTAAGGAGATCTTCGGTCGTTGGTTTCTTTTCTTCAACTTTAGGCTCACTCTTCTTCTTTAGTGGATTCATAAGTTTGTTTATGCACTTTAGTATACAGAATAGAACGAATGCAAGAATTATAAAGTTTATAACGGCAGATAAAAATGCACCGAAGCCGAAAAACACAGTTTTACTTCCAAAGTGTACAGTCAATCCTACATTTTCTAGGTTCATTTGAAATAATAAACCAATAAGTGGGCTGATGATATTATCTGTTAAAGATTTAACAAGACCTGAAAAAGCACCACCGATTAAAACACCAACGGCCATATCGAACATATTGCCCTTGAGTGCAAAACTTTTAAACTCTTCAAAAAACTTTTTCATAATTTTTTACTACCTTCCTTAATTATATGATATAATATATATTAGTATGTTGCAACCTATTTATACAGAAATACAAAATTGTCGTAATTGCCACAAGTGCATTAGAGAGTGTCCAATCAAGGCTATAAAGGTCAAGGATGACAAAGCTGTGATTGTCACTGAACGGTGTATTTTTTGTGCAAAGTGTATTGATGTTTGCCCAAACGGTGCAAAAAAACTCCGAAATGATGTAAAGAAAGCAGAGAGTTTAATCGAAAGCAAAAAGCGAGTGTTTGTGTCTCTCTCGCCATCTAGCATTGCTGAATTCGATAAAAACAAGGAAGCTTTGCTTGTTGCACTTAAAAGGCTCAGTTTTTCAGACATTTCTGAAACTTCAATAGGCGATAGTATAGCATCGATGTGTATTAAAAAAGAGATGGAAGAGAACGAAGGTATACTTTCTAAAGTTTCAACTTCGTGTCCTTCCGTTGTAGAACTTATAAAAAAGTATTATCCAGAACTTACGGATAGTCTTTCAAATATTCCGTCTCCTTTACAGTGCCACAGTGCATATTTAAGACATCTTTACGGCGATGACATCGGCATTGTTTATATAGGACCGTGTGTTTCTAAAAAGCTTGAAGCGGATTATACTCCAGGCTATCCTGATTGTGCATTGACTTTTAAAGAACTTCGTAATTGGTTTTTTGAGAAGAACATAAATCTTGATGAGATACAAAAGGATATTGACGAAGGAAGAGAAACTGTGCCAGAGTTTGTCCCTAAAAAAGCTGGAATTGCACTTTTGAGTGTACTTTCTGGCGGAACAGTGGCTTCTCTTAAAAACAAAAAAGGCAACAAAAAACTTTCTGAAAGTTCTATTTTTATAAGCGGTTCTGAAGCCATAAAGGAAGTTTTCGATACATACGAAAATTGTGGTTATATAGAAACTCTGTTTTGCGACCAAGGGTGTATTAATGGACCGGGATGTGCAGAGCGAAAATCCATCGCTAAGAAAAAGATGCTCACACTGCAGAGTGTAAACAAGCGACTTGAAGAGAACGATGATTTATTTGTTCCGCCAAATGATTTTGTTGATGAAGTTATACAAAAAGGCTATGGCATACTCAACACCTTTAATATAAAAGGTAACGAAAAATCCATTTGGCAGAAGTTTTCGGATGTGCAAATAAAATGTGCTCTTAAAATTCTTGGCAAGGAAACTCGAGAAGATGAGTATAATTGCGGTGGCTGCGGTTATAATACTTGTAGAGATATGGCTGAAGCTTTTCTTGCAGGAATGGCAGAGCCAAATATGTGTGTTACTAAAAACAATGAGGAAATCCAGAATAAACTTACAATGTTGCTTAAAACAATCCCAGTTAGCACGGCTATAGTAAACAATAAACTACAGATTGTCGATTGCAATAGCGAATTTGTGAAAAATTTCACGAATTTTAAAATCACCGATGATAATACTAACTTGATGGTTGGGCTACCTATAAATGATTTTGTTCCATATGCAGATTTGTTTAAAAATCAGCTCGTTTTGAAAGAGAAAACCGTAGATGACCATTTGAATGTGAACAACAGAATCTTCAAAACTACTCTGTTTACCATAGAAGAAAATGCACTTGTTGGAGTGCTACTTGAAGATATAACCTCGCCGACAATGCAGAGAGAGACGGTTATAAAAAATGCAGAGGAGGTAATAAAACATTCGCTTTCGACAGTTCAAACTATAGCTTCGCTTCTAGGAGAAAATGCGGCTGAAACTGAGATTATGCTAAACTCAATGATTGAAGCATTTTCTCCTCATAAAGGAGGTGGCGAAGATGAGTAACGACGAAAGTAATGTCTACATAGACACGGATTATTACCAGGTTGTAAAAAACGGAGAGAGGATCTCTGGTGATATGTATTTACTTTCGCGCTCTAACGACAGTAAACAACTTGTGTGTACCTTGAGTGATGGGCTTGGAAGTGGAGTGAAGGCAAATGTTCTTTCATCTCTAACTGCAAATATGGCAGAGAAGATGATGTTTAGCACGAAGGATATAAAAAAATCTGCAGAGACAATACTTGGAATTCTACCGATTTGTAAGGAGCGCGGAATTGGTTATGCCACTTGTACTATTGCAGATATGAAGTTTTTGACTCCTGAAGAAATAAAACTGACTATAGTTGAATACGACAATCCGAGTCTTATGTATTTTAAGGGGAGTGAGTACCAAGAACTTTCGAAGAAAGAGACAGAATTACATCGAAGTGGTGCTTTTAAAAAAGAGATCTTGTATGAAAGTGTGATTTACCCAGAAGTCGGTGATCGAATTATCCTATTTACGGATGGTGTTACTCAATCAGGTCTTGGTAAAACTTCCAACTTAGGCTGGGGATGTTCAGGTGTAAAGCAATTTGTAAAAGAGGCGATAGAAAGGGACAGAGATATATCGTCTCGTAGTCTTGCAAAGGAGATCGTACTTAATGCGAAGAAGCAAGACGACTTTAAGCCACAGGATGATATCACCGCCGTGGTGATTCATATTCGAAATCCGCGTCGTACTATGGTGATCACAGGTCCTCCATTTACAGAAGATAATGATGTGAAACTTCTTGAAAAGATCAAAAGTTTCAACGGAAAAATCGTAGTTTCAGGCGGTACGACTTCGCAAATTGTCTCTCGTCTTCTTGAAAAACCACTTAAGGTGGATTTAACATCAGTTTCAAAAACAATACCGCCGTCGTCTAATATGGACGGCATAGATTTAGTAACCGAGGGTATGATAACATTAAATGCTGTTGCTACTGTGCTTGAAGAGAAACAATCCGTAACTGCCCTTGAGAACAATGCAGTAAAAAAAATGGTTCGTCTACTATTAGACAGCGATAGAATCCACTTTGTAGTAGGCACCAAAATAAATGAAGCTCAGCACGATCCTCGCATTTCTTTTGAAATGGGTATTAGAAGAACAGTAGTTGGTCGTATTCGCAAGGCACTCGAGGAAAACTTCATAAAAGAGACTACCCTAGAGTATTTATAGGTGTGTAAAAACTACCAGTTTTGCCATCAAAAATGTTTCACGTAAAACATTTAATTCTTGTTAGTTCAAATACTTAACAAATGTTGGCATATTTTTTGAATGAAAATTAGTATAACTACAAAAAAGAAATCAACCAATCCTGCGGAGATGCAAAAAATGCATCTCCGCTTTAATTTTGCTTCAGCAAAATTGAAAAAAATATATTAAATGATAAGATTGCTCGAGAGATTTAGATAGTTTACTAATGGCACTCCCAGCCCGCGGTTAAGATCTTGTCAGAATCTAAAAAAGATGTCTTGTGAATAGCGATTCCTAGCACTCGACGGAGATTGGGATGTATTTTGTGAAGTTGAAGCATTCAAGTAAATGAAGGCTGTACTTTTTGTACTGCCGAATGCTTGAATGCTGACTTCGCAAAAGACGCCCAAGATCCTAGAGAATAACTTGGGAAAAGAAAAAAACACAAAATTTTTTACACAAATAAAAAATTTTGTGTTATAATTATAATAGGCTTAAGGAGGCCGAGAAAAGAAATGATGAAAAAACTAAACAGAGTAGCCCTAGTATTTTTAGTACTAGCTCTCACACTAACTGTAATTGTCTCTTGTAACAAAGGAAGTAAAGATAGTTCAACTTCAGCAAAGACTGATAGTGGCAAAAACATACTTCGTGTAGCTATTGTTACATCTCCTTCTGGAACAGATGATGGTAACTTCAACTTCGATGTTCACGAAGGGGTTAGAATGTTTGAAAAAGATTGTGCAAAATACGGCTATGATGGTGTTATGCATAACAATGTTAACGAAAAGAATATGGACTGGGAGACAGGTCTTGCACCTGCAATTAGAAACATCGTAACTGAATATGATGTTATCGTGCTTTCAGGCTTCCAATTCGGAAATATTGGTCTAAAGGAAATTGCAGAGAGCAACCCAGATGTTGCATTTATGCTAGTTGACTCTTTTGTAAACGATGAAAACTTCAATACAGTTTCTATTCCTAATGTTTATGCCGTTCAGTTTGCAGAACAAGAAGGTGGCTTTATGGCAGGAATGGCAGCGGCTCTTCAGACAAAGACAAATAAGGTTGCTGTTGTAAACGGTATTGCATATCCTTCAAATGTTAACTATGAGTATGGTTTCTATTCGGGAGTTAACTATGTGAACAAAGAAAAGGGTAAGAGAGTTGAGGCTGTTGAAGTGCCATCACGCAGAGATAGCACATTCGGCGGAAACTACCTTGGCACATTTACAGATGCAACAGT
>SAMEA104315433__coassemble_293_pt1 | contig 25877 bp, 22 predicted proteins | sample SAMEA104315433__metabat2_high_PE_016 | metagenome-assembled genome bin SAMEA104315433 (sample SAMEA104315433) | gut metagenome | biome: Monkey gut; feature: monkey-associated habitat; material: faeces | place: China | collected 2013
GCTACTCACATCAACATCGATATAAAGGAGCTTGCTTCGCTTTCGCTAAAGGCACTTGATATTAGTGAGGATGACAGAAGTACAGCCTTTGAAAATATACAGGCACGCCTTAGAACCGCATTGTTGCTGACACTTGCGAACAAAGAGGGCGCTTTAGAACTCGGCACTGGTGATTTTAGCGAAATCGTTCTCGGCTGGTGTACATTCGGTGGCGATAACATCAGTATGTACAATGTGAATGCGACCATTCCAAAAACCTTTATAAGGGAGTCGATCTTGACCTTTGGTGTAACTGAAAAAAAGTCCTATCTTGTCGATATTGCGACTTCTCCAATCTCGCCTGAGCTTTTACCGTCAAAGAGTGGTGAAGAACTCTCGCAGCACACAGAAGATGCAATCGGTTCTTACGATTTGATAGACACTCTCATCTATTACAATATGGTAGAGAAGCATAATATGGCAGAAAGTGTAAATTTTGCAAAAAAGGTCTTACCAGAATTTGATAAATGTGATATAATAAAAGATGGTAGCAATTATATAGAGCATTATGCTTCTATATTTGAAAGGCGGAAGAACACACAGGGGTTTAAAAATCTTACGACTCCGTATGCTCATCTTACCACATTAAAATCAAAGGAGTGATTTTTGGCTAATCGTCCTCAATTTACATCGTTTTTATTCCCACTCATAATTCCTACTCTAGCCTTTTTTATTGCATATTTTCTGTTCCCTTCGTTTTCAAAAGAGTTTTTTGGAGCGAGTGTGAAGGGAAACAGCCTTGAATATTCAGCATACAGTAACGAACAAAGGCAAACTGCACCGAAAAAGACAGAAGTCCAGAATAGTGCAGATGCTCCAAATAATGCAGAAATGCTTGACGATGTCGTTTTTATTCCTAAGAATGAACAAAAGCAACCATCAATGCCTGTTCCTAGCAATGTCAAAACTATAAAGAACCCAGAGTTTAATACGAGAGGCAACAAGTGAAAAAGGTGTTGCTTATTGACACTTATGCCTTTCTCTATAGAGCCTATTATGCTTCTCAGTCCCATCCTTTACAAAACAAGGATGGCAAGGAAGTCGGGGCTTATATGGGTTTCTTTTCAACCGTACTCTATCTTATAAAAGAGATACAGCCGACTCATATATTGTTTGCATCTGATTCCTCCTCGCCGTCTAAAAGAAAGCAACTTTACGAACCGTATAAGGCAAACCGTGATAAGATGCCAGACGATTTGAGAGAGCAGATCGCCTTTGTAAAAAATGCGATTGAAGTTTCTCGCATTCCGCTTTATAAAGAGGATGGACTTGAGGCTGACGACATACTAGTGGATCTTGCTTCTCGGCTTTCAAGGGAAAACTATGAGTGTGTTATTGCAACAGGTGATAAGGATATACTACAAGTTGTAGACGATAGTAAACATATAAGTGTGTACAGACCGCCTGCCTTTGGCACCAAGTGGACACACTATGACGAGGCAACTATAAAAGAGAAGTACGGCTTTGGACGGGAGAGCATTGCAAGTTTCTTATCGCTTCTTGGCGACTCAAGCGACAACATCAAGGGTGTGAGTGGAATTGGCGAGAAAGGCGCAAAAGAGTTGTTGCAGAACTACCCAACTCTTGATGAGGTGTATAAAAATATAGATAGCATAACTAATACTCGCTTGAAAAATAAACTTGTTGAAGGCAAGGAAGATGCCATCCTTTCGTATTCGCTCGTGGTTCTCGGCGACTATAAATACAGTGGTGCCTTTAATATTGATGATGCTGAATTGAACCATATTGATTTTGATGCACTTGTTAAAACTCTTTCAAGCGATGGGCTTTCATCGTTGTCTAGTCGTTTTCAAAAGACACTTTCGGAAATGAATATACAAGAGATTGGGGTTCCTGATGAAGAGAACAAAACTGAAGAATTAGTGTACGAAAGTGCTGAAGTGAACATTGATGAAGCCACTCGTGATTTTACTGAAGAGAGCAAGATTGCAGCCTTTGTAAGTGCCGATAAATCTGTGTTTTCATACAGCTTTGACGGTAAAAAAGCCAAGTTTTTGCATTTAAATCAAAATTATATCAAAATTATATCAAAACTAATAAGTTCGTTTCTCTCATCGCCGTTTAATACTCTAGTCTCTTTTGATATGAAAGAACTGTTCAAACTCTCTGAAGTTGAGTTTAAGGATGTAAAAGCTGCAACCTATGATATAGAGGTGATGGCATATCTTGAAGACAGTGAAAATTCCTACTTTACGAAGGAATACCTTGCCACAAAGTACTTGAATTTAGCAATAGTTGAGACGAAAAAGGAAGAAGCGAGTCTTTTTGATACAGAAGCAGTAAAGCCGATTGAATGTATACTTTCCTATCGTTTATTAGATCCACTTAAGAATAGCCTTGAAAAGTTGGACTTAGAAAGTTACTACGAAACAATAGAGTGCCCGATCACCTTTATACTTTCTACTATGGAAAAGGCTGGCATCTATTTAGACAGGAGTGAATTGGAAAATCTTAAAGCGGCCCTAGAGACTCGCCTTAAGAATTTAGAGAGCGAGATTTATGAGAGCATAGGACACGAGTTTAACATCGCAAGCCCACAGCAACTCTCATCAGTGCTGTTTGAAACTCTTGGAATAAAGAACGGCAAAAAAACAAAAACTGGCTTTAGTGTAGATAAGGAGGTGCTAGAGAGCCTTCGTTATTCTCATCCCGTGGTTGAAAAAATACTTGACTACAGAAGTGCAGCAAAACTTAAAAGCACCTACACCGATGCACTTACTTCGCTAATTTCGCCCCTTGACAATCGACTTCACACAACATTCTTGCAGACTGGCACAGCGACAGGGCGATTCTCGTCAAAGAATCCAAATTTGCAAAATATACCTGTGAGAAACGAAGAGGGCAGGCTTGTTCGTATGGCATTCAAGGCAAAAGACGGCAATGTGTTGCTCTCATCCGACTATTCGCAAATCGAACTTGTAGTGCTTGCCCATTTTTCAAAAGATAAGGAACTCACTGAAATGTTCAAAAGTGGTGAGGATGTTCACCGCCTTACTGCAAGTAAAATATTTGCTAAAAATCCAATAGATATCACAAAGGATGAGCGCCGTGCCGCAAAAACCATAAACTTCGGTGTTATCTATGGAATGTCTGCCTTCCGCCTACAGAAAGATCTAGGTGTTACTCGTAAAGAAGCAAATGATTTTCTTGAGAGTTACTTCTCTTTGTTTAAAGGAGTTAGAGAGTTTATTGACAACACCATTAAAGAAGTGAAGCAAACTGGCTTTACCACGACAATTTTAGGTCATAAGCGATTCTTTAAGAATATAAACGATTCGAACCGCAATATTAGAGAAGCCACAGAGCGAGCAGCGGTGAACTCCGTAATTCAAGGCAGTGCTGCCGATATTTTAAAAAAGGCGATGATCGATATCATCCGTTCTACAAAGGAAAGTGATAAGGCAAAACTTCTATTGAATGTACACGACGAATTGATTTTTGAAGTAAGTAGCGATACAAAAGATGAGTTTTCTAAAAAAGTCGAACAGTGTATGGTAAACAGTGTACCGCTCTCTGTTCCGCTTCGTGTGTCTATAGAAACAGCAACAGCCTGGGGAGAGATGCACTGATGAAGACTGTTGGAGTTGCAGGAGTTATAGCCGCGGGTAAAAGCACTATCACAAAACTTCTTGTGAAAAAAGCACAAGAGCGAGGAATTGAGGTTTGTCATTTTGACCCTGATAGAGAGACACAAATTTTGATAAAAGAAAACCAAGGCGAAATTGAAGCGATGCTCTCTATCGGAGAAAGCAAGAGTTTTGACGAGTTCAAATCAAAGATTATTTCTTGTATTTTTAGAGACGATGAGAAAAGGAAGAACTACTCAGAATTTATATGGCAAAAACTCAAAGCTTGGCTCATAGAAAGGCGTCTAGCTTTTGAAAAAGAGTGTACAGATAAGACGAATGCGATGTTTATTTTCGATGCGGCTTTATTATTTTCGGCTTCGTGGGATGAACTTTGCGATTTGGTTTTAAAGGTAGTAGCAGATCCAGAAGTTAGAAAAAAAAGGTTTTTTGAACGTGAGAAAATCGCGGTTTTGAGCGAAAAAGACAAGGAAAAAACCTTTTTTTTGCAAGAAAAAGCATTTGATGACGAAAAAGTTATTGACATAAACCGCAATCGTAAGATAATATATACACTGAATAATACTGACACTTCAATCTCTCGAGTGTTGGAATTAGAGATAGATGTAATCTTAAACTTACTCTTTGGTGCAAGAGATTCATCTGTTAGGAAGTATAATGGCCAAACGATTTAACATATTTTTAGTAGTCTTTCTAATATTTGCTCTTTTATTCTCTGCCGTTGGTAGTGAGTTGCTCCGTCGTTATGATCTTACCTCTGTGAGAACGAACGGTTTTAAGGCTCATACGGCCAGTGAGAGCGAGATTCGCTCATCTCTTTCTGAAAAGGTTAACGAATACAACAAGGCGAATGATAGGGTAGAGACAGATTCTCTTGTTATATCTGAAGCTCGTTATCAAACAGAGCAAGAGGCTATAAGACAAGCAGAAGAGGCTCGTCGACAAGAAGAACTTCGAGTACAGCAAGAAATTTTACGAGCCAAGGAAGAAGAGAGAGAGCGTGAGAGACTACGTCACGAGGCTCTATTAAGGGAGCAAGAAGAAGCTCGTCTTCGTGAAGAGGAACGCCAAGCCGAGATTGCTCGCCAGGAAGCTCTACTCAAGGCTCAAGAAGAAGCAGCAATCGCAGAAGAAGAGCGACAAGCTGAACTTGCACGAATGGAAGCTTTGCTTCAAGAACAAGAACAGGCTCGTCTAGAAGAAGAGCAGCGCCAAGCTGAAATTGCCCGCCAGGAAGAACTCGTTCGCCAGAAGGAAGTAGAAGAGCAGCTTGAAAAAGAGCGACACGATGCACTACTTCGTCAGCAAGAAGAACTTGCTAGAGCTGAAGAACAAGCAGTTCTTGAACAACAACAAAGAGAAGAGGCTACTGTACGAGAAGAACAGCCTACTACAGGCGATGTTGTAGAGAGTGAAGCCTTGAGCGAAGAGAGTTCTACACCTACAACAGAAGCCACATTAAATAGAGAAGAAGCACTGCAAGAGGAGACAGAAGCAACTACTACAACTCCAGAAATAACCGAAAGGGTAGAAGAAAGTGCTATAGAGATTCCGTCTCAAGAAAGCGAGACTTTGACAGAAGAGACCGCTCAGCGTCAAACAGAAACTGAATCTGCATTAAGTGAATCGCAGGCAACAGAAGTTCCATCAAATACAGATGTACAGCAAGGTGATGATGTTGCTACTGTAACTCCAGGGCAAGGCAGTGTTCGCACTATAAGCCTTTCTGATAAAGTATCAGAAGAACATTTGATGAATGCACTGGATTCTATCGATTCTGCTAGTGAGATTGCACCGTATACTCAAGAGGGTAAAGACTTAAGCACTCTTACAAATGACGATATGGCACTTTCTTACAGTGCACTCAAGAGCAGTGTTCGCGATGCTTATAGCAAATTGACAGGCGATGTCACAAAGGCTATAGACACAGCAATTAGGAATGCTGTGAACATCAGAGCAGAGTTTATCTCACTCTCATCTCTAATGTGGTATGTGACGGTTGAAGATAGTGTGCCACTAATTCGTTATGCATTTAATGACGATGCTTGGACGGAAGTTGAAAATACAAACAATGGAGTGTTTGCCATTCCATATACAATCGATAGGGATGAAATAAAACTCTCTGTCGAACTCTTTATGAACGACACTTGGTCTACTCCATACACCAAGGTTATCACTAAGAGTGAAATAGATAAGGCTAGAGGCAAAACTAACAATATGTTGAAGTCTTTTGAGAATGTTCTTACAAATCTCGGTAAAGATATAGACATAGTTCAGTTGCCCTCTTCCGAAATTTAATTAGACTCCTTTTTATTTTAGAGTAGGTTTTATTCATTTTGCCTACTCTTTTTTTATGTTTACTATTTTCAAAACTCAAATTTTTTTGTATTATATAGAAATACTATTTTTTTTTAAGGAGAGGTATATATGGCTAAAGTATATACTACAGCTTTAGAGCTAATTGGGAACACACCACTTTTGAGACTTGAAAAACTCGAAAAGAAGTTGTCCCTTAATGCACATCTTTATGCTAAAGTTGAGGCTTTTAACCTCACCGGCAGTGTAAAAGATAGAATCGCACTTTCAATGGCATTGGATGCCAAAGAAAAAGGCTTGATTAATGAACACTCAGTTATCATCGAGCCGACATCAGGAAACACAGGCATTGGCATTAGTGCAATCGCTACTCTTCTTGGAGTAAAGGCGATTATCGTAATGCCAGAGACTATGTCTGTTGAGCGAAGAGCCCTTATTGCGATGTATGGGGCAGAGATTGTTCTAACCGAAGGCAAGCTCGGTATGAAAGGTGCTATTGCAAAGGCGGAGGAACTTCGTAGCAGCAATCCAAATGCAATCACACTCGGTCAGTTTGTCAATAAGGCAAATCCAAAAGCTCATTATGAACACACAGGTCCTGAGATTTATGATGCACTTTCTGGCAAAGTGGATGTGTTTGTTGCAGGCATAGGCACTGGTGGTACAATCACAGGTGCAGGTCATTTCCTCAAGGAAAAGAACAAGAACATAAAGGTTGTTGCAGTTGAGCCTGAGAATAGCCCCGTGCTTTCAAAGGGAACAGCAGGTCCTCATAAGATCCAAGGGATCGGTGCTGGCTTCGTTCCTGAAGTGTTAGACACAAAGGTATACGATGAAATCATCACTGTTAAGGATAGCGATGCTTACGATACAGTTAGAACCTTCGCTTCTACAGAAGCTGTGTTTGTTGGTGCATCAAGTGGGGCAGCTCTCTGGGCAGCTATTGAAGAAGCCAAGAAGAGCGAGAACAAGGGCAAGAATATTGTAGCCGTGCTTCCAGACAGCGGAGACCGCTATTTATCTATGCTTGCATCTAACTAATTTTTAGTTGATAAGCGAGGCAGTAAATCGAGAATGTTCGGTTTAATCGTCAAAAATTGCGATTAAGAATGAATTTTTTACAATTTACTGCCTTTTCTATTGAAACAAAATTGATTTTCTTATATAATTATTATGATGTTTTATGACTGTGCAAGCATAAGACATACCATTAAGAAGTAAAAGAAAAGGAAATATAAAATGGCAACACCAAAATTTAAGACATCTAAAAGTCGTGCAGCCTCTAGAAAAGCTGCTAATATGCGTCTCTCTAAGCCATCTCTCTCAAAATGCTCCAACTGTGGAAACATGATTTTGCCACACCGCATTTGCCCTGTTTGTGGGTTCTATGATGGTAAAAGTGTAATTGAAAAGGACTGATGCATTTAAGGAGAACTAAAGTATGACAAAACAAGAAGTTTTTGACAAAATTAAGCCGATTATAATTGAGAAGTTGAACATAGAAGACGAGAGCAAGGTTACTCTTGAGGCTTCATTCCGCAAGGACTTGGAAGCTGATAGCCTTGACACATACGAATTGATCTATGCTATTGAAAACGAACTTGAAGTTCAGATTCCAGACGACAAGGCCAACGAATTCTCAACAGTTGGCGATGCTGCTGAATATCTTTCAACAATCGTAAAATAATGCACCGTACACCGATAATGACAAAGATTAGGGGCGATAGGCTTCACACTTTAGAGAGCATTATCGGTGTCTCTTTTTCATCGCTTGATCTTTTGAATCAGGCATTTATACATCCGTCTTTCACTGGCGAAAACGGACTTCCTCACTCTAGTTCAAATCAGCGTCTTGAATTTCTTGGCGATAGTGTCATTTACATTGTAACCGCGACTATGCTATACGATGAGTATCCGTATAAGGACGAAGGCGAGCTTACGACAAAGCGCATCGCATTGATTCGCGAAGAGACTTTGGCGAAGATGGCCGCATTTTATCACCTTGACGAATATTTGATCTTGTCTAAAGGCGGAGAACTCACTCATATTGCTAAGCAGAAAGGTACACTCTGCGACACTTTCGAAGCACTGCTCGGTGCGATTTACTTGGACAAAGGGCTAGAAGTGGCTAAAACATTTGTTCTTCGTTCTTTCAAAAATTGCAACATAAAACTATAGGATTGTTTTGCAAAGTGAAACTGGGCCTACTTACATTAGGATGTCGTCTCAATGCATTGGAGAGCGAGGCTATTGCTGAAAACTTTAAAAACCTTGGCTGGGAAGTTGAAGATAGGCTTTCTGACGATGACGATTTGATTATAATCAACACTTGCACAGTGACATCAAAGGCTGATAGCAGTGCCAGGCGCCTAATTCGTAAGTATGGATCAAACATTGAAACTATAGTGACTGGCTGTTATGTCAATGTTGCGACTGAGGGCGAAATTGAAACCTTAGCCCCAATGGTGAAGGTCGTGAAGGACAAAACAGAGCTTCTTTCGTATGCAGAAAAGTATACTAAACAAATGTTAAGTATATCAAGAACACAGTCTAGTGATATAGAGCCGTGCTTTGCATTTTCACCGCTTTCGTTTTCGTTTCACTCGCGTGCATCATTGAAGATTCAAGACGGTTGCAATAATTCCTGCTCATTCTGTCTTACTCATATTGCTCGTGGTAAAGGTGTGTCGCTTTCAAGCGATGTCGTTGTAGAGCGAATTAAAGAACTTGAACAGCACGGTTATAAAGAAATCTGCCTTACTGGTGTGAACCTTGCCTCGTATAGCAAGGATGGTCGCAATCTTACCAGGCTGTTAAAAAAGATTATTCCGAATTTGCAAGGCAGCACTCGCTTGCGTTTTTCATCACTTGAGCCTAATTTTCTCGACGATGAGTTTTTTGAAGTTATCAAAGATTATCACATCTTTCCGTTTTTCCATTTGCCAATCCAAAGTGCATCGGATAAGGTGATTGCTCTTACTGGTCGCCATTACACGATTAAGGATTTAGAGCGGATCGTAAACGGCTTAAAATCGGCACGGAGTAATCCTTACATTGCTGCGGATATTATTGCAGGGCTTCCAGGCGAGGAAGAGAGCGATGCAAAAATAACCCATGATTTTTTAAAGGACAGTGGCTTTTCTCGTTTGCATGTGTTTCCTTTCTCGCCACGTAGTGGTACAAAGGCGGCAAGCGAAAAACATCCGCCTGAACGAATTCGCGACGAAAGGGCTGCCGCTCTTGTTGAACTCTCAAACAACTTATATCAAACTTATATCAAAATTAATAATGGAAAAATATTAGAGGCCATAGCCGAAACAAACGATGGCATAGATACATCCGTTGTAACCGAGAATTACATCAAGGCAAAGGTTAGAAACCGAGTTATAAAAGAAGGCGAACTTGTAAAAGGTAAACTCATTGTTAATGATAAAAATAATATTGAGTTTGAATTAATTTAGACATTTGATCAAAGAAATGTTCTTTTTTTCAGAATAAACTTAATTTTTCAAAAAAACTTTCAAGTTTTGGTTGAAAAAAAAAAACAGAAATAGTGTACCCTTTTAAAAGGAGTGCATATGAAAAAACGATTTTTTGTTTTAGCAGTTATATTTAGTTTATTATTTTCTCTTGTTTCTTGCCCACCTGAAGCAGAAACTCCACTTGTAAAGGAAATTACAAGTACGATTACTGTAAATGGTACAGTTGATAAGGCGATTGAAAACCCTGCCACGATTACGGTAGAACTCGAGAAAGGAAAGTTCAAGTCCATTAATGGTTTAGATGTGAACACTTGGTTTTCAACTAAAGTGCAAGGTCTTGAGTACAAGTTACAAAGTGCAGTAGCCGAAAATGCCACAAGTTTAACTATAGTAATTTCAGGCACTCCGAGAGCAGAAAGCACCGCATCAATTGGAAGCATAACAATTCCAAAAGAATGTTTTGTGTATGCAACTGACAATATTGTTGTGTCTCTAGGTTCAAATTCAAAGTATAACATCGAGAAGCAAAAGCAAGAGACGACAAATCCAGATACACCAGATCCAGATACTCCAGATCCTGATAAGCCTAATCCAGACACACCGTCAGAGGAAAATGTTGAACCAGTAGCAAAGGATATAGCAGATGCTGTAATTATAAATGGAGTTGTTGGAGAGAGCATCAGCCCTGTTTCCATCTCTATTGAACTTAGCAAGGGCAAGTTTAAGGCTATCACGGATACAAATGTTGCTTCTTGGTTTAAAGGTGGCACGGTAGGTGGACTCACTTATAACCTAACAAAGGCGGTTAGTGAAGGCGAAACTTCGCTTACAATTAGGATCGCGGGTACACCTAGTGAAGCAAGCATAAAAACAATCGGTAACATCACAATTCCAAAGGAAAATTTTGTGTATGCGACATCCGATTTGGTTGTTGAACTGTACGACACCGACAAGTATAACATACAAGCCGCAAAAGTTGTTAACGGCGATATGAAATTGATTACTATTGACGGCGAAATTCCACAGGCCGTGGATTATACTAATAACACAGCAACTATAGATTTGGGCGATTATACTGGTGATCTGTATTTGGTAATTTCCAATCCGACGACTGGTGCCGTTTCATCGCCTACTGTTTCTGGCTTTGCTCCGACTACAACACCAAATCCTTACAGAACTCAGTCGCAAGCAATGTTAAGAAATGTAAACTACTTTGGAGACGAAAAAACCATTGGTTTCAAAGATAAGGTTTATGAAGTACTACCAGAAATAAAATTTGAAAACGACATAAATAGAAATGTTGTAAAGGCGGGAACGAATGATTTCGTGAGTCCATATAAAGATAAAAATGTGGGCGATAGTGTAAATCTTTATGAATATGAGAAAAGTGCAAGTGTGCCATCTACAATTCGTTTAAAGCGAACCGTGAATACCGCATTCGGTGATAAAACACTTATTATTGCTGTTCAAGATAGTATGTGGAACACTACACTTACAGCTCCTGATATGAAAGGTAAAACAGCAATTATTGATCAGTCTTTTATAGATAAACAAGCAGATGCCTTCCTAAAGGATGGTAGCAATAACGATATCTACGATTATGTCACTGCGATTTACGGCGAAGAGTGGAGTTGGAATGATAATATGAGTGAGACATGTATATCCGACACTGATGAAATCCTTATATTTTTTGCACAGATTGGAACTCAGACAAGTGGAACAAGCGCGACTGCAGGATATTTCTATAGTGGGCATAATTCGAAAAATACAAATGGTAGTAGTACTTCTAATGAAGCAATCTGTTTAACAATGGATGCTTACTATAATGCATACCATCCAGAGAGTTCTCTTACAACTATGGCACACGAGTTCCAACATGCCGTGCATTATTACCAGCGAGTTGCTAAAAATGGTACAATTTTATATCCTGTTCAGATGAATGGTAGTACTGTACAAGTAAGAGTAAACAAGAATGTTCAATCAGAAACTTGGGTGAATGAGATGTTTGCAGCTCTTGCAGAAGATGCAGTTGCTGAGTTTATTGGTGTGAGTGGCCCTGGTTATAATGAACTAGAATTAGGAGGTCCTGCAAAGGACGACTCGTCAATGCAGATTGCTTACAATGGGCGTATTCCTCAGTATTTTCAAGCATAGCGATATACTCTTACAGATTGGGATGGTACATCTGCTGTGGATGACTTGTACCCATATGGTTTAGTATATTCGTTCGGTTCGTACTTGGTGAGAAACTACGGTGTTGATTTTATTAAAAACTATATGGATTCTGATATGAAAGAATATCCAGATGCGAAACCAATATATGATCAAGGATGGGATTGGAGCCTTGGCGAAAGCAATGCTTACAACATCGTACTTGATGCTGTACAAAAGGCAAGTGGCGATTCGTCTATCACTTGGAGTGATCTTATTCGCGGTTGGGGTGCAAGCATCTTGCTTTCAGACGACTCCGCTGCTGTAAAGCCGTATAAATTATTAAGATTTGATCCTACAGATTATATGTGGTGGACAGAGCCATATAGAGAATACGGTTTAAAAATCCCATCACTTGTTTATTTTTCCTATGCCGCTACTTCAGGTCAGATGTGGGAAGGTGGCTCTTCTCTAATCACCATCGGTCCATACATCTTTAACCAGTATACCGATAGGCTGTTCAGTAACAAAGATTCCTCTTTTAGAGCCAATACTAATACTTTCCTTAAGCTGGATGAGAATGTATCTGGGACGAAAACTTATACTATAACTAGCGATTCTTCGCTTAAATATACTTTCGTACTCAAGCCAATCGTAGATTAGCTTTGAGTACAAGATAATCCCTAGGATCTCTTGCGCCTTTCGCGAAGTCAACCCCAAAGCACTAGGTAATACACAAAGTATGACCGTCGTTTGCTTTGGGGTTTCAACTTCGCGAAATCCATCAAGATCTCCGTCGGGTGCTGGGTTGTACTTCTATCGAGATATCGTCTTAATTTTGCTTTGCAAAATTATTTTAACTTGCTAGGGGTACAAACTGACTTGAGAATTTTTTTTAGTTTTGTAGTGGCACATCCCAGACCCCGACGGAGATTGGGATGAGATTTGGAAAGTTGAAGCACGGATGCTAGCGACGTGTACTTTTTGTACATCCTAGCACATCCGTGCTGACTTTTCAAATATCGCCCAAGATTCTAGGGATTGTCGTGTGGTGGAGTCCTATAGAAGAATAATTTCTTCTATAGGACTCCCTTGAACAAATGCCTTCAGCATTTGTTCAATCTCCACATAATTAGGAGCATATTTTGAGAACATGAAGTTGTGGAAAGAATTGGGACACTCGTAATACAAACACGGCGTATTATCCTTAAGAAGAGCCTTTGCATACAATTCTGCATCATCGTGTAATGGGTCGTACTCTGCCGAGAGTATAAAAGTTTTCGGCAATAAGAAATTCGTCTTTGAAAGAAGTGGTGATACTAGCGGATTGAGAATGTCCTTTTCTTCCCTTATGTAAGAGTGTATAAACGAACTTATGTTTGTTTTTGTAATTACTGGAGTTTCTTCGTAGGTTTGGTAGCTTTGTGTCTGTAGGCGAGCATCGGCTATTGGTGTGAGCAGAATTTGTCCGTTTACTTGTGGACCTTTTCGCTCGCGTGTTAATAAGGAAATCACCGAAGCAAGATTTGCACCGCTTGATTCGCCAAAGAGATAAAGAACTCTGAAGCTCTCTCTATCCATTCAAGCACGGTGTAGCAATCTTCGATTGCCGAGGGGAATTTGAAAGTAGGCGAGAGACGGTAATCGGCGGCTACTATCATCGCACTAAGGCTCTCTGCAAGGTGCTCAGCATAGCGATGGTAGAATTTCCAGTTTATGCTACCCCAGCCACCGCCGTGAATAAAAAATACAAGCGAGGTAGATTCCTTTTCCCTTTTGACCGTATCGTAAGTGTACACGGTGATAGAAGAGTTGTCCTTGCCTTGCACAACATAGGTGCGTTCAATTATATTCTTTGGTTTCTTTGCGATAGTATTTAGTGCTTTCTTTTCCTTTTTAGAAGAGTATGAAGGATTTTCCTCAAACTTAAAAAGGGAGTAGCGGAGACTTTTTAGGTATTTTTTATATTTTCGCCTTTCAGATAGCGACATATCTTTATAGGCTTTGTCTATTTCCATTAGTTATATTATAGCATAAAATTCAAATTATGCACGAGAATATTGTGAAAATTTATACAATTTCGATATAAAATGTGCTTTTTATTAGAATGTAAGCAAATTTTACTGAAAATTTCCCACAAATTTAAAAATATGTGTTATAATATAATATGGAAGCAAAAGTACGGAGGACTAATGTCAAAAATTTTAATAAAGAATATAGCATCTCTTATGACAGACCCTGAAAAGGAATACCAAAGCGGAGTCGACATACTCATAGAGGACAATATAATCAAGAAGATTGGAAAGAACATTAAGGAAGAGAGAGGTGAGAGGATTATTGATGCATCTCATCTTGTTGTGATTCCAGGCTTAACCAATACTCATCATCACTTTTTTCAAACTCTTACCCGCAATTTACCTAAAGTTCAAGATGCAAAACTCTTCAACTGGCTCACATATTTGTATGAGGTGTGGAAAGGCATTGATGACGAAGCGGTGTATTATTCGTCGCTCACGGCTATTGCTGAAATGCTAAAGAGTGGTTGTACTCTTACAACAGATCATCACTATTTGTATCCTCGCGATTTCAAGGGCAATCCTATGGCGATTCAATTTGAAGCTGCAGATATGCTCGGCATTAGATTTTCGCCCACTCGCGGAAGTATGAGCCTTTCAAAAAAAGACGGTGGTCTTCCGCCAGATACGGTTGTTCAAGACGTAGACACGATTTTAAAACATAGCGAAGAGTGCATTAAGAAGTTCCACGATCCTTCAGAATTCTCAATGCATAAGGTAGTGCTTGCTCCGTGTTCGCCATTCTCTGTAACTAAAGAATGTATGCTAGAGAGTAGTCGCCTGGCTCGTAAATATGGAGTTCGCTTACACACTCATCTTTGTGAAACTATGGATGAGGAGAATAACTGTAAAGAGATGTATGGAGTGAGACCAGTTGAATTGATGCAAGAGTGCGAACTCATCGGAAACGATGTGTTTTATGCTCACGGCATTTGGTTCAATGATGAAGAGTTGAAGATCTTAAAAGAGACTGGCTCTCATATCGCACACTGTCCGTCTTCTAATATGCGCCTAGGTTCTGGCATTTGTAGAGTTACGGAAATGAAGAAAATGGGCATAAATGTTGCCATCGGTGTAGACGGTAGTGCATCAAATGATTCGTCTTCTGTACTTATGGAAGCGAGAATGGCACTATATTTGCAGCGAGTTAAGTACGGTTCTGATGCCTTAACTGCTCGCGATGCATTTAAGATGGCAACTGTGAACGGTGCAAAGCTTCTCGGCTACGATAAGGTTGGTCTTATCAAGGAAGGTTGGGCTGCAGATCTTGCAATTTACGATGTGTCTAATTTGCAATATGCAGGAGCCCAGAGCGATCCAATTGCAGCTCTTCTGTTCTGTACACCGCCAGATGCAAAATATACAATCGTAAACGGAAAACTTGCCGTAGATGATTATCATCTCGTTGGCTTTGATGAGGAAACTCTTATTAAAAAGCAAAACGAGTGTGCAACTCGTCTTTATAAAAAAGCAAATATTTAGGAGGGAGAAGTGATAAACGATTTATATACTGCAAAGAATACTCGCGATGCACTTAAAAAGGTGAAGGAAGGCTACCTTCCTTTTGCAGGTGGCACCGAGATTATGCGTCTAGGCTCCGAAGTGAAATGTGATAAATTTGTATCGCTCAAGAACTGTGGATTAAACACGATTGAAATGGGCGGTGAGTTTTTGAAGATTGGTGCGATGTGTACCTTTACCGATTTGATAAAAAGCCCACTTGTTCCAGAAGGTTTGAAGCAGGCTTGTAGATTTAACTCATCATTGCAAAAACGAAATATGGCTACGATCGGTGGCAACATTGCACTTCACCGAGACGATTCGTTCTTGCTATCAACTCTCATTGCATATTCTGCAGAGATTGAACTTGCGGGAGCGAGGGGAACACGACCTCTCTTTATACTCGAGGACATAGACTATACGAAAGAGTTTATAACCTATGTTTATTTAGATCCAACACTAAAGGTGTTTTCCGATCGAGTTGCAAATACAGAAGCAAGCCATGCTTTAGTAACTGCAGCCGTTGGCGGAAGCGAGAAGGGCGAATTTATTATTGCATGTTGTATTAAAAACACATCTATTGCAAGTATGCTTTCAGATCCTAACACATACACAGGTTTTACAGACGGTCTTACCTTCTCAAGCGATGTAGTTTACGGAAGCAAAGAATACAAGCGATATATAACTACAACTACGATCAACAGTCTTGTTGAAAAGTACGAGAATGCTTTCGGAGGTAACAATGAAAACTGATTTTATCAAGAATCCAATAAAAACCAAGGCGAAAAAGAGTGAACAAAACGTTGAAATTTCATTCGTTTTGAATGGTGTAGAAAAGACTTTGAAGGTGATTCCATCTGCAACTCTTCGCGAAGTTTTAGTCAGCTGTGGTGCAAAATCTGTACGCGATAGTGATGATGCTGAAGGTTTTTGCGGAAGTGATACCGTACTTGTAGACGGCACTCCAGTTTATGCAAACCTAATTCCTGCAGTTCTTGCAAATGGCACTGAGATTAGAACACCAGAGGGCTTATCCGATCCGCATTCGATCTCTATTATACAGCAGGCTTTGATTGATAGCGGTGTGGTTCAGAGTGCTTACAATGCTCCTGCAACGGCACTTTTGCTCACTTGGCTTTTGGAGAACAACAAGAATCCAAGTAAAGACGATATTAAAGAGGCTCTCTCTGGAATATTTATTCGAGATGCAGGCTATGAGCATTATTATTTGGCTGTGAAACTTGCACTTGAGAAGATGAAAACTGGCAAGTATGAAACTGAAATTGCCCCATCTTTCCGCGAGAATTTGGATGTGGTTGGAAAGCCTTTTTCAAAGATAGACGGTGCAACTCTCATAAAAGGCGAGCAGGCCTTTGTCGAAGACTATGTCCCCACCGATACCTATCATATGGTTGTATTACGATCACCTCATGCTAGTGCTTACATCGACAGCATTGATACGACAAAGGCAATGAAGGTGCCAGGTGTCGTTGAAATTCTAACGGCTTATAATACACCAGAGACTCATTATATGCAGGCTGGCCAGGGCAATCCTGAACCGTCTCCACACGATAGGCGCTTGTTCAATATGAAAGTTCGTCATGTCGGCGATAGGGTGGCGGCAGTAATTGCTGATACGAAGGAACATGCAGAGCAGGCCAAAAATCTTATCAAGGTAAAATACACAGTGCTTCCTGCCGTGTTTACAGTTGAAGAAGCAATGGGAGAAGGTGCTCCGCTTGTTCATAATGGCGAAGTCGAATATAGAGCTGGTGCTCCTGCCGATTTAGAAGAGTACAACAAATTGAAAGGAGATCCGCGCGAGGGCAAGGTGATTTATCAGTTCCCCTTACATGCGGATATTCACAAAAATATAGCCGCTTCTAATAAGGGCGAAATCGGTGATGTTGAAAAGGCATTTGCCGAGGCTGATGCTATAGTTGAGCGAACTTATCAGACGAGCCAAATACAGCACACTCCGCTTGAAACTCATGTTTGTTTTGCAAAGATGGAAGCAGGGCGTCTTGTAGTGTATGCCTCAACCCAGGTTCCATACCATGTTAGACGAATATGTGGTTGGGTGACAGGGCTACCTGAAAATAAAATCCATGTGATTAAAACTAGAGTCGGTGGCGGTTACGGTTCAAAGCAAGACATACTAATTGAGGATCTTACAGGTTATGCCGCTTATGTTACAGGAAAGCCTGTGTTCTGCCACAACACTCGTGAAGAGGAGTTTATCGCAAACTCGACTCGCCATCCGATGCGAGTTCATGTAAAAATGGCTGGAAAGAAGGACGGAACAATCACAGGCATCTTTATGGAAGTTTGTGCAAATACAGGTCCTTATGGCAATCACTGTCTAACTGTGCCAATGAACTCTTGTTCAAAGACCTTGCCACTTTTTAAGTGCGACAATATGAAGTACGACCTTAAGGTGTATTACACAAACACACCACCTGCTGGTGCATATCAAGGCTATGGCACACCGAAGGGAACCTTTGGCTTGATGATGGCAATGGCAGAGCTTGCCGATAAACTCGGTGTAGATTACAAGGATATGGTACTTAAAAACCATGTCGATGAAGGCTATATGCTTGAAATTCTCAAAGGTCTTGGTGAAGGGCGAGAGGGTGCAGTTGTTCCTGTTGGCTCTTGCGGTCTACGCGAAGCCGTGGTAAAAGGTGCAGAGATGATAAACTGGGGCAAGAAGGAAGAGAGTGACGATCCTGATTGGAAGATAGGCAAGGGCTTTGCTATGATTATGCAGGGTTCAGGACTTCCTGGTCTTGACCATTCTGAAGCAATAGCTAAGCTTGAGACAGATGGCACGGTTATTCTAAATAGTGGTGGAGCAGATCTCGGCACAGGGCTTGATACAATTTCACTTAAGATTGTAAGCGAAGTGTTGAAGATGGATCCTTCTAAAATCACCGTGGTTTCAGGCGACACCGACTCTTGTGCATTCGATACGGGAAGTTATGCATCTTCTGGTACATTCTTCTCTGGCAATGCTTCTCTAAAGGCGGCTGAGAAACTCCGCGATATGATTTTAAAAGAAGCTTCTTTGCAACTTGATGAGAATGTTGAGAATCTTGAACTCAAATATCCGGGTCTTGTTCATTCAAACAAAACTGGGAAGGAACTATCGTTCTATGAAATCTCCCACACCGCTTGTAGTGGTGGCGGTCGCGGTCAAGTGATAGCCCACGGCACATTTGTGACGACGGCATCTTCCGTTCCATACGGTGCGCATTTTGCAGAAGTCGCAGTGAATGTAAAAACTGGCGAAGTGAAGGTTAGGAAGTTCTATGCACTTCAAGATGCTGGCACTCCGATCAACCCTGAAATCGCTCTCTGCCAAATGTATGGAGCTGTGATGAAATCAATAGGACACACCTTGTACGAGGATATGAAACTCGACAAAAAAGGTCGCTGTCTTACAAGCAACATGACCGATTATGGAGTGCCTATGATTTCAGAAGCGCCAGATGATTTCAAGTCGGTGCTAATCGATGTAGACGACAAGTTCGGCCCATTTGGTGCAAAGTCGATTTCAGAAATCGCCTGTAATGGAGCGGCTCCTGCAATAGGTATTGCAATTCACGATGCTGTAGGAGTGTGGATCAACTCTTGGCCAATGTCGAGAGAGAAAATCCTAAAAGCATTGCATAAGTTTTAAAAATGTGATATAATAAAAGTTACACTTGTTTATATTTGCACTAAGGCGAGTTTAAATGAGTGTAACTTTTTACATATGAGGCATTTTGTGAAAAAATTAAACGCTTTTCTCTTGATACTTTTAAGTATTGTTATGATCGTATCGTGTCCAGATAATGGTGCGGATAAGCCAAAAACATTTAGCATTACATATAAGTCCAACATTGATGGTGTTGATGATATCACTGAAACCTATACAGTAGGTGAACAGAATTATTTTCCGTCTCTTTCATTTGGGGTGAACGGTAAGTATGTTATAGGCTATGCTGCCACAAAAACTCTTGCAGACAGTGGAGCTAAACCAGCCTACGATATTGGAAGTGAAATAACCTTTAATTCAGATAAAATCGTTTATGCTGTTTGGGAGGAAGGTGAAGTTTATACACTTTCGTTAAATCCTAATGGTGCGACTGATTATGATTTTGATAATCTCTATTACAAGGCATCGCCTGAAGACCAAAAAGGTTGGTTTAAAGATGTTCTGTGTCAAGAAAAAATTGAAGCGAATAATAGTTACTCTCGCCCAGAATACAATAAAACCCTGAAGTTTAACAGCAATATGAACGAAGTTGCAAATCCTTCTGATATGCAGAGAAAATGGAATGTTTATTACAAAGAAACTCCAGATGTAAACGATTATAATTACTATTTTGCAAAAAGTTCAGATCCTACTAAAACCGAAGATGTGTTCGATATTACAAAAACTATCGATAAAAATACAACTATTTCAATATCTTGGGTTGAACAACAGCAAACTCCTGGTTTAAAAGATCACACTTATGATTTGCCTTTTGTATACAAGGAAGGCAAGTGGTTTAAAGGTTGGAGAAAGCCAAATAATGCTCTTTTTGAAAAGTTTGACAGCGATGGTAGTGAAACTCTGACTCTAATAGGTTCCTGGATGGATGAAGTAACAAAATCAGCAGGAACTGAAGAAGCAAGAGAAGAAATGGTCAATACTATTGCAAAAATAAGTTATGTGTGGCAAAATCTTATTCCAGATGATGATCGTATACAAACTATATGGAGTGTTGATCCTGGTGTTTGTCAGTTCATAATAGACTTATATTCTATGGAGAGCCCTTACAAATCATTTAGTGTTTCAAGTGATTCTAGACTTTACTTGAACTATCTTGAAGGTAATATAAATAATAAAGATCAGATTATTAAATATCTTCAGTTTAATGGTAAAATCGATAACCAAAAGTATGAAATCGAGTTCAAGATCGCATATGATGAGGTAAAAAAAGATGATGCTTATGAGTTTATAATTGTAAATGGTGTCAGTTATGATTGTAAGTCAGAGACATTTGAAGCAGATCTTAATTCAGCCTTACAAGCAATTAGTCAAGCCGAAAGAGGGTAGAAACTCATGATCATAAATATAAAGAACAACAGCGATAAGACTCAGGTTGATAATCTCATAAATTGGATTAAATCAAAAGGTCTGTCTGTGGACATCAGCCGTGGCGAGCAAACCACGGTTATTGGTCTTGTTGGCGATACTAGCAAGGTTGATATAGACCTTGTGCGTTCAATGGAGATCGTGGAGAATGTAACACGTGTGAGCGAGCCGTACAAGTCGGCAAACCGCAAGTTCCATCCAGAAGATAGTATAATCGATGTTGGCGGACACAAGTTTGGTGGCGACAATTTCCAAATTATCGCAGGGCCTTGTTCCATTGAGAGTGAAAAGCAGATTATCGGTATTGCAGAGGAGTGTAAAAAAGCGGGTGCCAATCTTCTTCGCGGTGGTGCATTCAAGCCACGTACTTCGCCGTATTCCTTCCAAGGGCTACGCGAGAGCGGGCTTGAATTACTTCTCAAGGCAAAGAAAGAAACTGGTATGCCTATCGTCACTGAGATTATGAGTATTAAGCATCTAGATTTATTTAAAGATGTGGATGTGATTCAAATCGGTGCAAGAAATATGCAGAACTTCGAACTTCTAAAAGAAGTTGGCAGAACTAAAAAGCCAATTCTTTTAAAGCGTGGACTTGCCGCCACAATCGAAGAGTGGCTGATGAGTGCAGAGTACATTATGAGCGAGGGTAACAAGAATATCATTCTTTGCGAAAGGGGAATCAGAACCTTTGAGCCACTCACCCGAAACACTCTAGACCTTTCTGCAATTCCGCTTTTAAAGGAACTTACACACCTTCCTGTGATTGTAGACCCAAGCCATGCTTCTGGTATTGCAAGATTAGTTGAGCCTCTTTCGTATGCTTCTGTTGGAGTTGGTGCTGATGGTCTTATGATTGAAGTTCACAACGATCCTCCACATGCTCTTTGCGATGGGGCTCAGTCGATTCGTCCTGAGACCTTTGCTCACATTGTTAAGAATATTGATGTGATGCTTCCGCTTGTTCACAAGGTAAGAGTATGACCATTGGTATAGTAGGCTTAGGGCTTATCGGTGCATCGTTTGCTCGTAGTCTAAAGGCTCGCACTGATTATAAAGTGTACGGCACTGATATGAGCGATGAGGTGTTGACCAAGGCCTCGCTCATAGGTGCAATTGACGATGTACTCACTTCGTCTAATATAAGCGATGTTGATATTCTTGTGCTTTCCGTATATCCTAGAAGTGTAAAAGATACTTTAGCCGAATATGTTCCGCATTTGAAAAAAGGTGCAATAGTCATTGATTTTTGTGGTATAAAACGGGAAGTTTGCCACGAGATGAAAGCGATGAGCGAGAAATACAAAGGCATTTTGTTTTTCGGTGGACACCCAATGGCGGGCAGGGAATTTAGTTCAATCGACCATTCTATGCCGTCTTTATTCGACAAAGCTTCTATGATTATCGTGCCGATTTCTTCCGACATCTTTAAAGAAGAAGAACTAAAAAAACTGTTCTTAACTCTTGGCTTTGGCTCTGTAGTTTTTACAACCGCAGAGGAACACGACAGAATTATAGCTTTTACATCAGAGCTTTGCCATATAGTTTCAAATGCTTATATAAAAAGCCCAACGGCTATAGAACACCACGGCTTTTCGGCGGGAAGTTATCGCGATCTCACCCGTGTTGCAAGAAACAATTCGACCTTGTGGAGCGAGTTGATGATTGATAACCGAGATGACCTTTTGTTTGAGTTGAACACGCTTATTGAAAATCTTACGGAGTATAAAGTAGCACTAGAAGAAAGCGACGAAAAATCGCTTCGCACACTTCTTGAAGAGGGCAACAGGATTAAACTCACAATTGATAAGCGAGGCAAAAAGTGAAACTCACTGTAAATGCATCAAAGTCTTACGATATTTTTATCGAAAACGATTTTTCTAAAATTGAAGAGCAGGTTAAGAAGGTAGCCAGGGGCAAAAAGATTTTAGTGGTGACGGACAGCAAAGTTGACTTTCTTCACAATCGCAAAAAATATTTCGTGAACTATGATGTGTATTTCTATGTTTTCCCTGCAGGCGAGAATAGCAAGAATGTCGATACACTTTTTGCTATTTTAAAGCAGTTGTCTGATAATTGCTTCACTCGTTCTGATACAGTTGTAGCCTTTGGGGGTGGAGTAGTCGGCGATGTTGCAGCCTTTGCGGCAAGTATTTATATGCGTGGGATTAATCTTATCAGTGTTCCAACGACTTTGCTTGCCGCCATTGATTCGTCAATCGGTGGCAAAACGGCGATAGACTTCAACGGCTTTAAAAACAATATTGGCTCTTTTTATCAGCCGTCTCTTGTGTATATAAACACATCACTTTTGAAGACACTACCACTTGATCAGATAGCTTCAGGGCTAGGTGAAGCGGTGAAATATGCATTTCTTTCAAAAACTATTGCACCTAATCTTTTAAAACTAGAAAGTGATGACGATATCAATACTCTTATATATAAATGTTTAGAAATAAAGAAAGTAATAGTTGAGGAAGACGAGTTTGACACTAACAAGCGCTTCCTATTAAATCTTGGCCATACGATAGGACACAGCATAGAATCTCTTTCTAATTATACAATTCCGCATGGAATTTGTGTTGTAAAAGGACTAAAAGCGGTTATAGAAATTTCTGCAAAATACTACAATCTTTCTGACGATACTAAAAAAGAAATGCTCACTCTTTTAAACGAAGTTGATATAGATTCTAGCAATCCGTATACAAAAGGTGAAATTATTATGAACCTCACTCACGATAAAAAAGCAACTTCTTTTGGTGTTAATTTTGTGCTTTTAAAAGGCATTGCTGAGCCTCAGATTCAGTTTTTGACATTTGATGAAATAGGACAACTTTTGTAATTTTTGACTAATTGTAAAAATTTTTACACAAATTTGCATTTTTATGATATAATATAAGAAGGAGAACAATAATGTCAAAAATAGGTGATTCCTTAAAAAAATCTTACGATAGCATAAAGAATAAAATACCATTTACCCCAGAAGTTGGACTCGTGCTAGGTTCAGGTCTTGGAAGTATACTTGACAGTCTTAAAATCGAGGCAGCAATACCATATAGCGAGATTGAGAACTTCCCTCATAGCACAGCTCCAGGTCACAAGGGGCAATTCTTGTTCGTTCATATCGGAGAAGTACCTTGTGTGCTTATGCAAGGGCGAATTCATTATTACGAAGGCTATGATATCACTGATGTTGTAAAACCAGTTCGCTTGATGGCACTGATGGGTGTAAAAAAAGTGATTCTTACAAATGCTGCTGGTGGCTTACAAAAAGGAATGCAACCTGGCGATATTATGATGATCACCGATCACATTTCACAGTTTGTACCATCTCCTTTGCGTGGCGAAAACTACGAAGAGAAAGGCCCGCGATTTCCAGATATGACGAATGTTTATTCGCAGAAGTTACAGGAAAAGGCTGAAAAACTCGCAAAAGAAGTATCTCTTGATCTGAAAAAAGGTGTATATGTGCAGTTTTCAGGCCCACAGTTTGAAACTCCGACCGAGATTAAGATGTGCACACTTCTTGGAGCATCTGCTTGTGGTATGAGTACAGTTGTAGAGGCGGTTGCACTTCGCCATATGGGAGCTGATGTAATGGGCTTTTCTATGATTACGAATATGGCGGCAGGGCTCAATGATGCTCCGCTTGATGAAACGGATGTGATAGAAATTGCATCTCGCCGTGGAAAGGTGTTTGCCTCGTTTATCGAACAGTTGATTAAAGCGATAGGAAAGTAGTATGAAAGCCTTGTATTTTAACACATCCTTGCATTATAGGGAAGATTATCCTATACCGACACGACAAAAAGGCGAGTCGCTTATTCGCATCTTGAGAAGTGGAATTTGCAATACTGATCGTGAAATTATGAAGGGCTATAAAGATTTTCACGGAGTGCTTGGTCACGAATGTGTTGGGGTTGTCGAAGAAAGCGATAATAAAAGCTTAATCGGTAAAACTATAGTTCCAGAAATAAATATTGGTTGTAAAGAATGCGACTTCTGCAAAAAAGGGATACAAAAGCATTGTGAAAATCGTCTTTGCCTTGGCATAAAAGGCAAAGACGGTTGCTTTGCAGAATACATAACGATGCACGATGATTTGTTGCACATCGTTCCAAATGGAGTGTCAGTCGATGAAGCGATTTTTACAGAACCATTGGCAGCCGCCGCGAGTGCTGTAAAAGATGCTACTGTTAAAAAAGGCGAAAAGGTATTACTACTTGGCGATGGTCGCCTTTCGTATCTAATCTATGTTTCGCTTGTGTATTATTTAGAACGAAACGGTTGGAGTGGCAGTGAAATAAAGTCGAATGTGTTTGTAAAAGGTAGACACGAAGATAAACTCGCCTTGTTTAAAAAGGCAACTGTGTTGTTGAACTTGGTGGAATACTCAAGGAAGTTCGATGTAGCCTTTGAAGCCACAGGCTCTGATAGCGGAATAGACGAAGCTATAAATTCTGTAAAGCCACAAGGGCGAATAGTTGTAAAAACCACTAGGGCTGGCAAAGCAACCATCGATTTAAATACAATCGTAGTGAACGAGTTAAAGCTTATCGGCAGTCGGTGCGGTGATTTTAGAGATGCCCTAGCGATTTTAGAAACTCATCCATATTTGCCAAAGGCAGAGGTTTTCGAACTTAAGGACTACGAAAAAGCCTTTTCATCAAGGGCATTCAAGGTCGAATTCGTTTAGGATAGGTTTACCTAATAAAAATTAGGTAATCTCGTGCCTAGCACGAAAATCGCTAGGATCTCTTGCGCCTTTCGCGAAGTCAGCCATAGAGTGGCGAGACAGTACACCTAGTACAACCATTGCCTTGCTCTAAGGTGCGTGCCTCGCGAAATCCACGGGGATCTCCGTCGCGGGCTGGGTTGTATGAGAAGAAAGTGAGTTAAAAATTCTAATCAAATAATGTGTAGTCATCTTTTTTTAATTTTGCTTATGCAAAATTATTTTAACTTACTAGGGGTACAAACTGACTTTTCAAATATCGCCCGAGATCCTAGAGATTACCTCAGAAGAAGCACACAATCACAAAAATTGTAATTTTTGTAATTGTGTGCTATAATATAGGTATGTCAACGAATATAACAAGAGAAAAGCGCGAAATTCTCATACAAAAAGTGAATGCCATTAAGGATCACATCAATTCATCTCCTCTCGACGAAAACACAAATGCACTTCTTACATACCTTGCCGACATTGAAAACGAACTTCGCTCGAAGAAATTCGGTCTTGTGTTTGAGGAACACCGCGAGGGCATTGATGAAAAACTTGAGAATAATTTGCCATTTCTTGCCGAAGATGCGGACTTGTTTGTAAACAACGGTGGCGAGATGAACTTTCTTCTTGAAGGCGACAACCTCGCATCGTTGAATTTGCTCCTCAAAACCCACAAGGGTAAAATTGATCTCATATACATAGATCCGCCTTACAACACAGGCAATGACTTCGTGTATCACGATGACTTCAAGCAGAGCCAAAGTGAATATGACGAGGCTGCTGGCAACGTGGATGAGGAGGGAAACCGACTCGTGAGCCGTGGCAAGGGCAATTCTTTGGATGATGCCTTCAAGAAGA
>SAMEA104315433__coassemble_296_pt1 | contig 25764 bp, 6 predicted proteins | sample SAMEA104315433__metabat2_high_PE_016 | metagenome-assembled genome bin SAMEA104315433 (sample SAMEA104315433) | gut metagenome | biome: Monkey gut; feature: monkey-associated habitat; material: faeces | place: China | collected 2013
ATTATGTCAGGAACAGGACGAGAGATTTCTGGTCTGCCTACCGATCTTACTCGCTACGGTTATCGTCATGTTGGGTGGTCTTCGTCGCCTACGGCTCGCACTCCGCGTTATAACAAGGCAACGACAATAAACCTTCAGGTTGATGACGGTTATATTACAAGCACAGAAGAAAGAACTATTACCTTGTATGCTGTCTGGCAAAAAGACACTCGCTATTGGACATATGACGATACCTCTCGAGTTGGAGTTTTACTTCCAGGCTTGTATAGTACCACAAATGAAAAGGAAGAGAATATTCCTTATTATTATGAGTATGGAATCCCCGCAACAGGCTATGTCTATCCTGAAGTTTACGATGCTGAAGGTGATACTCCGAAAGTGCGAAAAAGCACTGCTTTTGACCACGATTTTGCTATAGGAGAGCATATGATTACAGGTTATATGCTTTCAGAATTGAATAAGTTTAATACAGAAACACAGAGCGGTTTTGAACTTCCAACAAGTGCAGAAACCACAGTACCTACAAGTATCGGCACTGTCGGTTACGGCTCAAGAATGGGTGCAAGTGGTGCGACAAGCCCACTTGGGGATAGTTCTCATCCGTTAACTTATGTCTCACAAAATGAAGCAATAATTATAGCGAATGCAATGACCGCATATTATAATGAATATACATTTGATGAAACCTTGACTTATGCATACAAGACCGCCTCCGGCACTCCTGTTAAAACAAGAGCCGAGGCTGCAAGTCTTATTGCTTCTAGTACAAGACCACTTGCTGATATTACAAGCACAGGTTGGCGCTTACCTACAAATGCCGAGTGGGATTATGCCTCTCGTGTGATAGGTGAGAGTGCCTATCCTTTTGAAGTGCTTTACTCTTCAAATATATATGGAGGTTCATCCTACCCACAGTTTGAAAATCCAGAATTCGTTGTTGGTATAAACCGAGCGGATAAAACTGAAGATGCCGTGTCTCTATACGGCTGGTATGCAAACAACTCGGCTACAACTATAGAAGGTGTTTCGTATTACACCACTAGAGGATTCAGTTCTTCTACTTTTATAGAAGGAGCTGGTACTCCTCGTTCAAAATACGGTAGCCCAATTGGCATAAAAGGAATGCAAGGCAACACAGCTGAATGGACAGATACATTTAAGGAAGGAAGTACCACTGAAGTTATAGTTCGCGGTGGTAGTTTTACCACTCCGCTTGAATCTATGTACTCTGGTTATATTCAAACCACTGTGCCTAGCACAAAGCGATACGATATAGGAGTCCGTCTTGTAAGAACGGTATAGAAATATGAAAAGAGCTTTTGCACTTTTTACAATTCTACTTTTACTCTTTACCTCTTGCCCAAGTGGGAGCGAAGGCACCAAAATCGTTGCGAGTGTGAGTAATGCTATGACAGTTAAAGGCATAAAAGGCTTGGAACTTACTGAAGCCTCCATTACTATTAACCTTGAGAGTGGCAATTTTGTTGCAATGTCGAAGAGTAGCACTCCTGTTTCAAGTTGGTTTACTCCAAGTTTTCCACAAGGTCTTAGTATAGAACTTAAAGACGATGTGCCAGAGGGAGCAACAGAACTTACACTTCTTATAAAGGGTAAGGCGATTAGTGAAAACTACAATCCAATCACCATTGAAATTCCGTATCAGTTCTTTATGAATCCAAAAAAGACAGTGCCTTCTGTTGTTGTAGATACAAAGGGCTCTTCTTACAATATTATAAAGAAAACGATAGCCTCGCTCTCAAGTTCTGTTTCGATAGAGGGTTCAACTGATAGTTGTTTAGATGGAACTACAGAGTTTACCCTTCTACTTGAGGCTGATACATTTAGATCTGATTTGAAGAGCGATGTCACATCTTGGTTCTCTCCTGTAATACCTGGCTTGAAGTATACAGTTAAAAGACATCCAAGTGCCACATCCATTGTTATTGGAGTAGAAGGACAACCTGAAAAGTACATTGATACTACTCCGCTGTTAATAACGATTAGCACTAATGCAACTAGCAATGGTCTTCTTACTAAACTTACAAGCGAGCAAATGAAAGACTCTACTATAACCATTGAGAATGCTGCTTCATATAATTATAAGTGGGAAGTGTATGACTTGGCCGCCTTTGTAGATCCGCTTTCAAATCCACCGATCTTTAGTGAAAATAAAGACCTTACTGTTCAAAGCGATGGCTCCGCCTTGGTATATAAAGATGCTTCTACGGCTCTGATAAACAGTGGAGAGGGCAAGGTTGTCAGTCTTAACAATTCAGGTCTTTCACGCCACGGCTATAGGTTTGCATATTGGACAAAGAACCCTGTACTGATGAGTAGAGATTATACAGAATTAGAGCCTACTCTTCTTGTAAATGATGGTTATAAGGAAGGCGAGGAGGAGAAGACTGTCAAGTTATATGCAGTTTGGGAAATATCAAGTCTCTATTACAAACTTAACGATTTGTCTAATGGTGGCAAGGCTATTCCAGGAACTTATGAAAAACCTCTTGACGATTCTTCTCATATCGGATATAATTACTATAATGAGATTGCACTCCCTGCAGAAGGTTATGCAGTTCCACATACTGATAGCGAAAACAGTGTTGAAAAAACTATATTAGAGAGGGATTTTGCGATAGCAGAACATCCTATTACAGGATATATGCTAGATGAGATTCGTGAGTGGGCTGGAATGCGTGGTTATGAAATTCCGCTTGAGACACTGATTGTTCCTCGTGATGATGAAAACACTGTAGGCTACGGTAGCAAAAATACAGGTGGAATCACAGAGCCACTTAATGATGCATCTCATCCAATAACCTTTGTGACTGTACCACAGGCTATGGTCATTGCGAATGCACTTACCGCATATTACAATGCACATAAGACTAGTGGTGAGACTCTAAGCCCTGCTTATATGGCTGATGAGTACGATGAGACTACAGAGGTTAAAACTATAGAAGAAGCGAAGGCGCTAGTGGATACCACAGGGCGTCTTTTAGCAATAGGAAAAAACAAAGGCTTTAGATTGCCTCTTGATGCAGAGTGGGATTTTGCAGCAAGAGCGGTTGGAAAGAGTGATTACGATAGTAGTTACAATATGGTAAGCGATACCTATCGCGGTTCAGTTTATCCTATGTTCCAACAATCTAAAACCATAGCAGGAAAGAGAGAGAGCGACACTGATGTTCCGAGACCAGATGATTATTCCTGGTATAAGGGCAATAGTGAGATAGAAAGTTCATCCTATCGTACTCTCGGCTTTACTGCGCTCTCATTGAGTACCGACATACCATCGGGCAGAACCTTAATGAGTAAATATAGTGCATCAACAGGTGTTAGGAACCTATCCGGAAACATAAAAGAGTGGACGGTTCCGTCAACCCCTGATGGCAAATATAAAGTGCGAGGAGGTTCATTCCTCTCTTCGCCGAGTGAGGTGACGGTCAATTCGTTTACCGAGCCCACATCGCCTAACGAAAGAAACGGCGAGTATGGAATACGTTTAGTTCGCTCAACAAGTTGAGATTAACTTAACTTTTGGGGATCTAAACAAGGAGGCATAAATGAAAAAGATTAGACTTTTGTCTATCGCTCTTATTTTATCTCTTTTTGTTCTCGTTTTTTATGTTAGTTGTCCGCATGGCGACGAAGCTGTTAAAGGGACTGCTAAACTCGTAACTCCGCAGACCGTGGAAGGAGCGAAGAATGTTGAGGTGTATTCAACACGCTTTACGATTCAACTCTCTGACGGAGCGAAGTTTTTAAAACTAGGTAGCGGTCTTGATGTGAAGAGTTGGTTCAATCCACAGGTGCCGGGGCTTCTATATCGTGTCGAACGCGATGTAAACGAAGGTGCTGATACCATCAATATCGTAGTTGAAGGCACACCGACTGAAATGTCGTCATCCCCAATCGTAATTATAGTACCGTATCAAATGGTCTCAAAAGATGAGAATGGTAAAGAAGTTGTCACTCCAATTATTAAGAATGGCACTCAGAACATCACCGTGGGCGACCAGAAAGAAGGTTCTAAATCGCTTGAGACACAGTCTCGTTACGCTATTGGTGAAACTCCAGATAAGCCTATTGCTGTGCTTGATACGAGCCTTGTGATTTCGGGACAACAGGGCTTACCATTTACCTCTTCGTATTCTGCAACAATCAAACTTACTACAGGTCGATTTGCTTCTCTTGAGGCAGGAAAGGATGTTCATACTTGGTTTGAGCCAAATTATTATCCTGATCTCACATACACACTCACAAATGCAGTTCGCAAAAATACAAAGACTGCCGATATTACGATTTCTGGTACTCCAAAAGAAGAAGCTCGCGGTGCTTTAAAGATCACAATTCCTGCTGATTGTCTCATTGAAAAAATTGAAACTCCAGTTCAGATAGGGGCAGGAAACTCAGCATCTTATAATATTACAAATGCTGCGGCTAGTGCAGAATTTACAAGCAAGGTTGATATAGTAGGAACATCTAATGTTGTACTTGCTAATAAAACAACATTTACTATAGCATTAACTGGTGCTACATTCAAAGCAATGGCAAAAGGTTATGATATTAGTAACGACTCATCGTGGCTTATAACTCCGAAAATTGATGGTCTTACCTACACAACCGTAAATGCTCTTGAAAACGATTTACAGAATCAACTCACAATTGAAGTTGCAGGCACACCAAAACTAGGTAGTGAATCTGTTCTTAATATAACAATACCTAAGTCAGCCGTTGTACTTCCTAAAGATCGTGAAAACGAAGTTAAGGAAATCGTGGTTGATACAAAAGGCTCAACTCTCAACATTAAAGGTCCAAAAGCCGATCTTGTAGGCGAGAGTTTTACCCTTGATGGTCGCCAAGGTATAGCAATTGTTGATAAGGAATTTACAGTAAAACTTACTGATGTTACATTTAAGAAAATCACTGCTGAAAGTGTAAAGAATGAAGTGAAGAATTGGTTTGGTCAGGCCGTTGTTGAAGGTCTTACCTATTCCCTTAAGAATGATGTAGCTGAAGGTACAAACGAAATAACATTTTTAATTTCAGGCGAGCCTTCAAAGACTTCAACATCGCTTATTAGCATAGTTATTCCGAAGATCTATTTTAACGGTGCTGCCTCTACACTCGTTGATATGTCTGTGAATATGAAGAGTTCTGCATATAATATCACCTCGCTTTCTGCCTCTATGCCTAATACGACGATTGATGGTGGAAAGGGTTTGGCTATGTTAGGTACTCCGCTAGTTATTACACTTGATGGAGATGGAGCACTCTTTAATCCTACATCTAAGACGAATGTTACATTTGTATCACCAAAAGTTGAGGGTGTTGACTTTGAGCTACAGGAAAATGTAGCAGAATCTAAGTCTATGACTATTGTTGCTAAGGGTACACCGAGTGTCACTTCAGAATCAGTCTTCTCAATTCTCATTCCTAGAGACTATATAAAGAATGGTGCAGAAGATGTACAAGTTGCTACTAATAACTCTAGGTATAACATAGTTGATATTACTGCAAGCCTTGATAGTATGGTGACGATTGAAGGCAAGAAGGGTATTGCACTTTCTGCATCTATTCCTGTTAGGGTAAATTTAAAAGGTGCAAAATTAAAGGGGATAACTAAGGCAGAATTTACAACTGATCTTGAAAAATTCATATCACCAGTTGTTCCTGGTCTCACATATGCTTTACAGAGTGATGTTGCTTCTGAAGCCGAATCATTCACAATTGTGATAGGTGGAACTCCTACATCCCAAAGCACTGATATCCTTTCAATAAAGGTGCCAATGAAGTATGTCTTGAATGCAGATGATTCATTTGGGGATATTGGAGTTGATGTCAAGAATAGTAAGTATAAGATCACAGAATCAACTGCAGAGATAGTCTCACCTCTTACAATTACAGGTGTTACTAATATCGCTAAAAAGTCTCAAACTTTTGATGTTAAGCTTACAAATGAAAAGTTTATAGCTATGACAAACAAGGAAGTGTCTTGGTTTAAGGATCTTGCAAGTGGCATAAAGTTCTATGCAACTGCCACAGCGGGTAGCGATAGGGCAACTATTACTGTGTCTGGAACACCTACAAAAGTATCTACTGCTGAGCTTCAGGGTAATATTTCTGCATCTGAATTACAAAATAATGGAGGTGTTCTAGCAAGTGGTCTTCCTATCGACACAAACGGCAGTGCATACAATGTCACAGAATTAAAGTTAAAGACAAAGGAAGGTATGCAAACTGTCAGTGGAACCTCTGGCAATGTTTCAATCGATGAAAAAACATTCACAGTAGTCTTTGATGATGATCTCTCTGAAGAACTAACTTTCAAAGAGACTGCCGAAAGTATACTTGATACAACTTGGATAAATACTATTGTAGCTGGTCTTGAGTTTAAAAAGAGTGCTGTTACCGCAGTTAGCAACAAGGAATTAGTTATAACAGTTTCAGGCACTCCAACAGAAGACAATGGCTCTGAAATTCGCATCACTATTCCTAATGCAAAGGACGTGATTACAGGTTATAACAGCACGACAACACCTAATGTTACTGTGGATACAGCAGGTAGCCGTTATGCTATTTCTGGTCTCTATGCTTCTGTTGCTAATGCCGTGACGATTGATGGCTTTAAAGATAAGACTATAACGACAAGAGAACTCACTGTAAATTTGACTAACAGCAGTTTCACGAATGCTCTAGATGTTGGTACTTCTGTCGCTACATGGTTTACCATAAATGGCAATAGCAATCAGAGTGGACTTTCATATAAGATTTCAAAAGCAGTGAAAGCCGGGGATGCTAGTGCAACAATAGCGATTTCTGGCATTTCAACAATTGCAATTCCGAATGTTTCAATTGTTATGGAAATACCATCATCTTACTTGAACGGTACTACACAAAACCTACGAGTTGATACCAAAGGTTCTCTCTATAACATCAGTGAAGTAACCGCAACGAGCAATCAGCAGATTGTTTCAGGTACTCAAAATGTCAGCCTTAGTGAAAAGAAATTTACAATAACACTAGGTGATAATGTAAAGTTTAAGGCAATATCTCCTGCTATTACTTGGTCTAATGGTGGCAATACAACTAACGCCTGGATGAAACTTGTTGATGGTCTTGAATATGTGCTTCTTGCTAATAATATGTCAAATACAGCAGAAATTGTTGTTCGTGGCATACCTACACAAACTATTAATGAACCTATCAGCATAGCGATTCCTGCATATTTTATTGATGGTATGAGAACAGATGCTCCATCTATCAGTGTTGATACTAATGGAAGTGTGTATGCTATCGATACTCTTAGTGCAAATGTTGAAGTTACCAAAAAGGTAAATGGTACAAAAAATATTGAAATTGTAGCACAGGATGTTACCGTCAAGTTGATCGGTTCGAAATTTAAAACTCTTGCATCTGGCAGTGATGTTTCTTCTTGGTTTACCACCAAGGTTCCAGGCTTAACATACAAGTTAAAAGGAAGCATTCCAGCCTCAAGTAGTACGGATACATCTGACACAGCCGTTATCACAATTTCAGGTACTCCTCGCTCTAGTGCTAATGCAACAATCAGCATTACTATACCTCAAACTAGTGTTGTTAATGCACAGAGGGATGTTGTGGTTGATACAAAAGAGGGCAAGTTTGAAATTGCAGATCTTGAAGCAAAGATTACTACGGCAAATAAGCAGGTGAGTGGTTCTCAAAATGTTCGAATCTCTACCGTGACCTTCTCTGTAGAACTTACAGGCGATACTGATACTCGTCCTCAATTCATAGCCGTGTCAAATGATACGAATGTAAAGAGTTGGTTTGGAAATAGTGTTGATGGCTTGACTTATACACTAAAGCGTAATACAAATCCTTCAAATTCTCTCTCATTTGAAATTGCTGGAACTCCTACTGCTATGTCTACTGCTGTGCTTTCTATCACAATTCCAAAGAATTATGTTCAAAAGTACGATACATCCGCAGACAGTTCTCTCATAATAGTTAACACTAACGGTGCTATGTATAACATAAGTGACCTTTCTGCAAGTCTCACATCAACCGACAACAATGTGACTGGCTCAAGAAATATCACTATTGCAACAAAGACACTAACTGTCAAGTTGGTCGGAACTAAATTTAATGCTACGAGTTATCCAGATGTCTCTTCTTGGTTTGGCTCTGCAGTTAAGGGGCTTAAATATGTAGCGAGTGCTACAGCCGTAAACAGTGATACTCTTACGATCACAATTTCTGGAAGTCCTGAAGAAGTAACAGATCAAAAGGCTATGCAGATCGTTATTCCTACATCTGCTCTTACAAGTGCAAGTAAGGCTGTCATAGTTGATACAAAGGGTGCAGTGTTTGATATAAAAGCGCCATCTGCATCAATTAGTACAGCCCAGAATATCAGTGGCTTTAGGGATATAACTCTTTCTAATACATCTTCGTTTACTGTAAACCTTGTAAATGCAACATTTGTTGCTCGCTCTAATACTGATGTAAAAGATTGGTTCACACCTCAAATTGCTGGATTGAATTATACTCTTCAAAGCACTATTGCCGATGGTGCGCCTTCTGCAACAATCAAGATTACAGGTACACCAAGTGATGTTATGAGTGCTACCGCACTTTCAATCATACTTCCTGAAAGTGCTATAAAGAATGCTACAGCTAATAAGTTTGGTAATTTGGTTGTAGATACAAAGGGCAGTAATTACACTGTTGAAGACTGGTCTTTGAAATCAAACGAAGTGGTTATAAAAGGAACAGATAGTGGTGTTGCAATTACTAAGGAAACCTTTACTATCACTTTTGATAAGAATAATTCAGCACTTACATTTAGGTCTCGAAGTGCATTGAAATTAGATGGTGAGTGGATTAATCCACTTCTTGAAGGTCTTATATTCCAGAAACTAGCTGTTACTAGTGCAAATAATAAGTCTCTTACCATTGAAGTGACAGGAACTCCTAAGTCTACAACTTCTTCTCCAATTAGTATCACTATACCAGAAGCTGCTTTGTATATCACAGGGTACAATAATTCATCTAAAACCAGTGTTTCTGTAAATACAAGTGGTAGTCGTTATGAGATTACATCGCTCTATGCAAGTCTTACTGACCGTACTGACATAACTGGTGTTCAATATGTGGCTTTGCCTAATGGAGGAAATACCCTTGAAGTTAATCTTACTCAAGCAACATTTAAGAATGCTCTTGCTGTAGGTACAGATGTTTCATCTTGGTTTACTGCAAATCATAACGGACTCACTTATAAGATTGCTGAGGCTGTGTCCGCAGATGCAAATTCTGCAAAAGTTACTATCAGCGGAACTCCAGAAGTTGTTCTTGATGGTGTTGGTCTATCAATGAGTATTCCAGTATCCTATCTTAATGGAGCAACTGGTCCTCTTAGTGTAGATACCAAGGGTTCTGTTTATACATTCTCGCCAATAACGGCAACATCAAATGCCGTAATTATTAGCGGAAGCCAAGGAATTGCTCTCTCTCCGTCTCCTCGTTCAATTACCATCACTCTATCTGGAGCAACATTTGCTAAGCATACTGCAGATGTTAATGTGGCTTCTTGGTTCTCACATGCTGTAAGTGGACTTAAGTATAATCTTCGTCCTAATGCATCAAGTTCTGCTACCGCTTATATCGACATCACAGGTACTCCAACAGAGACCTTGAGTGAACCTATCGTTCTTACAATCAAGGATAATTCTCTGATAAACGGATATAGTACTTCTGCACCAAATATTCAGGTTGATACTAATGGTAGCCGTCATGCTATTGCATCTGTGACTGCACGTATTGCAAATGCAGTTACTGTAAGTGGTACACAGGATATTAGTATACCAGCAAATACTTACAAGTATGTGATTAATCTCACGAATGCTACCTTCAATAGTAAAACTGGAAGTGTTGCTTCCTGGGTGAAGGGTGCACCTAGCGGTCTTACATACACTCTTGAAAGTAACCCAAGTGGCAAGTCTATTGCTACTGTAATTGTAGCAGGACGTCCAAGTGTTACATCAAGCGCTACAGTGAACTTCACAATACCAAAGGCTGATATTCAAGGTGCAGAACAAGATGTTCCTGTTGATACCTTAACAAGTACTTATGATATTAAGGCTTTGAGTGCAAGTATGCCTAATACGACAATATCGGGTTCTCAGAATACTTTAATTACTGCTCGTACAATCCGAATTACTTTGGCAAATGGTAAGTTTACTACACTTACTACATCAACTGAAGACAATGTTCGTTCATGGTTTGCAGATCCGCTTGATGGTCTAAAATATACTAGACAGATCAATACAAGTCAAAGTAATTACATTGATATAACGATTTCTGGAACTCCTACGAGTTCTTCTAACCGTTTGATCGAAATTACTATTCCAAAAACTGTGATAGTTGATTACGATCAGACCAAGAATGGAATTGCTGTTAATACGAATTCCTCTAAATATGCTATTGGTAATGTTACTGCAAGTCTTGCAAGTCAAGTCGTTCTGAATGCAACTCGCGAAGTTAGTATGACGAATAGGACTATGACAGTGAACCTATCTGGTGCTAAATTCAATGCGGTTTCTGCATCCGCAGCAACTGCTGATATCTCTGATTGGTTTACACCGACTATTGCGGGGCTTAATTATAAACTTCTAAGTGGCATTACTGCAGATAGCATAAGTGCCGTGATTACAGTTTCTGGCACTCCGACAGTAACTTCGTCAAGTGCTATTCAAATGGCTATTCCTGCAAGTTATATCAAGGATGCTAACGATGAAGTTATAATTGATACAAAATCATCTCAGTACAACATCGTTGAAGCTACTGCGAGTGTGAACACAAAACAAACCGTAAGTGGTGTAACAAATATCACACTTAAAGACAGAGATGCTTTTACAATAACTCTCACAAATGCTTCATTTAATGCAGTGACTAACATTTCAAGTTGGTTCGTACCACAGATCCCTGGTCTCACATACACACTTTCAAGGACTGTGAGTCAAGGTGACACTTCTATTAGTGTAAAGATCGCTGGTATGCCGACATCAGAGAGTAGCGAAACTCTTGGAATTCGCATTCCTTATACTGCAATAAAGGGAGCATCGAGTGCATTTGGTACACTTAATCCAGATGGTACGAGAAGTCTCAATGTTGATACAAAGAGCAGTGTATATGCAATATCTTCAGCATCTGCTACAATTTCTACAGCGAAGACTATAACAGGTGTTAAGAATATTGCTCCGACAACTAGTCAGAGTTTCACTATTACTCTTCAGGCTGCTAAGTTCTCTGCTATTAACTTGTCTAACACTAATGGTGCTCGCTCTTGGTTTACAAACCCAATAGACGGTCTTACTTATGCGATTAGTGCAAGTTCTAATTCGGCTACTGCTACTGTTACAATCAGCGGTACTCCGACCGTAAGTGCGAATGCAAGTATTGGTATCGTTATACCGAAGTCATATCTCACATTTGATGGCAATGTTGCTTCTAAAGATATAGTTGTTGATGCAAATGGAAGTACCTACGACATCAAGACTCCGAGTGCTTCTATTAACTCATCTACGGCTCTTGTAATAAACGGCATTAGAAACACAAAGATCTCGAATCAGACAATAGTAGTGGATCTTACTAATGCAGAATTTAAGAATGCAACAGTTGCCAATGTTGTATCGTGGATAACTCCTGCTGTGAACGGTCTTTCTTACTCTTTTACAAAAAACACAAGTACAAGGGGAACAATCACGATCTCTGGCACTCCAACAGTTGAATCTTCGGCTGTGATAAGTGTTAATATACCATATACCGAGATCACAAATGCAGCAAGTTCGCTCTCAAGTCTCTCTGTTGATACGAAAAACAGCCACTACACTATCGGTGGAACCGAAGCTACTGTTCGCTCTGCTCTCTCTATCAAGGGTACAAAGGGTATCACCTTACAGAATACGACACAGAGTTTCACAATCGATATTAATGGGGCTTTGTTTAAGGCAGGTCAGAAACTTACTGTCACCTCTTGGATTAGTAATCCAAACAATTTGACCTTCTCTGGAATAACATCTGATGATGGTAAGTATATTACCATCACTCCAACTGGAGTTCCATCTAGTGCATCAAATGCAACTCTTGTTATTACAATTCCAACTTCTGCTCTGCAGGGTACAGTTACAGAGGCTATTGTTGTTAATACAAAGGGTCTTGAATATTCAATCGACGAGGTGAGTGCAATTATTAGTTCTCGCTTGCAGGTGAATGGTATTTTGAACCGACAGTTTTCAAGTTCAATGAGTAGAACAGTGACACTTACTGGTAATGATGTTACACTTACAGGTCTCTCGACTTCTACTCAATTTGGCTCATCAACCTATGTTCAACCACTTGTCCCTGGTGTTACATATAATATCACAAGTGTAACAGCAAAGTCGTTTACATTCTCTGTCGCTGGTACTCCAACACAAACCAGTGTATCGACCTTTGCTCTCACTATTCCGCGTAGCAACATAAAGGATGCGAATGCAACTTACTTCCCAGCAAATGTCACTGTAAACACAAATGACTCTGTTTATAATATAAATGAAGCTAGTGCAAAGGTTACTCAGAGTGGTAGCACAACAGAGCCAGCAACCGTGTCTGCTATACAGAATGTTTCGCTAGAGACTGCGCAGTTGGTACAGATCAACCTTGAGGCTGCAACATTTGCGACAAAGAGTGCGAATGAAGATGTCAAAAAATGGTTTACTAACCCAATCGATGATTTTAGTTATCGCTTGCAGAGTGCACTAACATCATCAAGCACCGTAGCTGTTGTAAAGATTGAAGGATCTCCGCGTGTTCAGTCTAACGAACGTATAATAGTAAAACTTCCTGCTGATGATATCTCTCTTACAAAGGATTTGACAGCGGATTCCAACTCGAGTGTGTACAATATTACAAGTGCATCTGCTTCAATTCCAAACAAGGTTGAGATTAGTGGCTCAAATGGTGCTACAATTGTTGCTGGAACATATTCGTTCGATATTACACTTAAAGGTGTGAAGTTTGCTACCGTTTCTGACCTTGATGTATCAGGCTGGTTTGCACCAACCGTTCCAGGTCTTACATATAAACTCACATCTTCTATTGCAAGTGGTGCGATAACGGCTACAATCGATGTATCGGGTACTCCAACAAGATCGTCAAGTTCAGTGCTTGCTCTCACTATTCCAAACAGTGCTTTGCTTGGAGCTACAAACCTTGGCGACCTTACTGTAAACACCAAGGAAAGTGCTTATAGTATTCAAGATGTGTCTCTTACATTCTCAAAGACTGTCGAGATAAATGGCTTTACAAATGTACCACTTCAAAGCGGTGCTAACGACTTTACTATGACACTCTCTGGTGCAGGCTTTGCAGCAATGGGTGCAAATGAAGATCTAGACGACTGGTTTACCAAGGTCGATGGTGTTCACTTCAAGACGAAAGCTGCTATAACAGCAGGCACAAAGACTCTTGCCGTTGCAGTGTCTGGTACACCAACTAAGGGTTTAACAAGCCACATCTATGTACAACAGGCTAATATGAAGCTTGACACACCTCTTATCACTAATATCACTATGGATACTAAGGATAGTGTGTATAACATCATAGATGTAACTGCAACCTTTGCAAAGCGAATAGCACTCAGTGGTGCAAAGAATATACCAGCAACTGATACAAACAACACTTTCACTATCAATATTACTGGTATTAAGTTTGCATCTCTATCGGCAAATCAAGATGTTACAGAATGGGTAAAACCTGCAGTTGCTGGCTTGTCCTTTAAAGTTGTATCTGCCACAGGTACTGCCTCATCAAGTGTAACAGTAAAGCCAGAAGGTACTCCAACAGTTGCATCTGAAAATGTGATGTGGAGTGTTGTACTTCCTGCCCGTCACTTGCAGGGTTATACACAAAACTTGAATGTTGACACTTTGAGCAGTGTATATAACATTATAGATACAACTGCTGCGATTAGCGAGACCACACATATCGTTGGCACAAAGGAACAGATGATTTCACCTGTTACTATGACGATCAACCTTGAGAATGGCTTGAAGTTTAGGTCTATGACAACAACCACAAACCTTGCATCTTGGTTTGATCCTAATGTGACAGTTCCTGGACTTTCTTACAATCCAAAGGTTGCTGTGACAACTGGTGCCACATCTATGCAAGTGTCTATTACTGGTACTCCGAGTGTGACGACAGAACGCTTGGCTGTGAAGATCACAATACCACCAAACACTGTGTATTATGATGACAACACGAAGTTCAACACACAGTCAATCACTGTTGATGCAAAGGCTTCTGAGTATCAGATAGCAGCTGCGGTTACTACAACACCACTTAGCCTGACAGTGACTGCAGATATTGAAATTGAGCCACAGGAGTTTGAAATCTACCTAAGAGGTACAGAACTTACTTCGCTCAAGGCAGGCGATGATATCACCGATTGGTTTACATTCGAAGATATGGAAATTCCAGTTGAACCGCCTATAGAAGGTGGTGATTCTGTAGGGGAAGTAGATCCGCCTGCAACGAATTAAAAATTAGAAGCACTTGGACTCTCTTTTCGAATTCAAGTGCTTCTTTTGATAAGTGAATGCTTATCATTTATAAGAAAGACTTTCTTTTGGAGGAAGTCTTTCTTGTAGTACATAAAGGAGAAATCAATGAAAAATACATTACGAAGAATTTTGTTGTTTTTATTAGTGTTGGTATTCTCAATAAGTGTGTTTGCAACCGATGATAAGAAAGAAGATGAGGAACCCAAGTATGATAGTGGTTTGAAGTTTGAAGTTGCAGACAATGTTAATGAAGGCGACACACGCCTACGTATTAAGGTGTCAGGTACACCAAAGCCTGAAGCTGTGAAAGGCAGTTCACTTAGCCTCACAATTCCTCCAGATAAGGTCACAACGAATGTTTCAACAAAGATCCCAGTTGAAATGGAAAACTCCACAGTTGATATACAAGATCCGTATGCGATGCTACAAGATCCTCTACAGATCTTTGGTGTTGAAGGTACAGAACTAGATACTTCATCTGTGATTAGAGCCACTAACTTTACATTTAAACAGATTGCTCCTGGTACAGATATTTCATCATAGATTAAATTCCAAATTGGAATAGATTCAAGCGGAAACAAAACTTATGTTTATGCAAACGAATTGGATACTGATAAAAATAAGGACTCGTTCGGCAATTGGATGGTTCCAAAAGGTCTCAAATATGAGGTTGATGAGGCTGGCACTGAGAATGGGGAAGATACAATAGGAATCCGTGTATATGGCACTCCAGATGGAGAAATTGGTAAAAAGACAATTGGGATAGATATGCCAACAAATATTGTTACCAGAGCAAATCCATATAGCACTAGAGTGTTTGCCGTAGAAGGCATTAATATGGAATTGTCTGGAATGTTAGTGTCTAATGTTCGTCCAACTCTAGAGAATACAGAACCTATTGTTGGTACTGCATATTTCCCACTGTCTAAAGACTATGACTTTACGATCTCTCTTGATTTTAGAGATACAAGCGGAAATTTTACAACATTCACTGGTTTGAGTGTTGGAGATGACATTTCATCTTGGTTTTCAGACACCATAAAAGGTGAAGGTAAGACTAGCATCAACTATAAGGTGAAAGAGATAAACAATGGAAATGGTACTAAGGCATCAAAGATGACCTTTACCATCAGTGGAACTCCAACAGAGTTTAACAGTTTGAAGCCTACGATAATGCTACCATGAGAAAACATCGCCGAGCTAAAGGATGATACAGCTCTTCCTGAAAGTTTTATTGTTATAGAGATGTATACAGATAATTCATTAGCATATGCTATCGATGAATATCCTGCAAGTACAGCCTTTAGTGCAAAGAGTATAATCCCAGGTACTGTTGGTGTCCCATATCAAATGGATACAGCAGTGAAATTCAGTGCTGTTGATGTAGAAGTTCCGTTTATATACGATGACAGACAGGTTAGAACAATCAAACTTGATGGTGGGCTTGAGTTTAAGAAGGCATTCAAAAAAGGTGATGATATAACCTCTTGGTTTACAAATGCTCCATCTGGTTTAAAATTCAGTGTGTATGCTGATACAGAACAGTACGACAAGTCTGTCAGTGTGTATGTGAGTGGTACTCCTGAAAAGATGAGTACTGATAGCATTTTCTACAGAATTCCGAAAGATGTGTTGTCTTTCTCTGGTACAGTTAACAAAGGCACCGTTGCTGAAAAAACCTATTCCCATGAGAATTTTGCTCCTAAAGATGGTGTAGATGTATCTGTTGAAAATCGTAGCAATTATTCAATCTATGGGCTTTCTGTAGAGAAGCCAGAGACTCTTTATGTTCGTGGCCCTGCAAGTAGCGATATTGAAACAGTATCAGCAACAATAAATCTTACAGATAACCTATGTTTCAAAGTTTCGAGAGATGCAGGCTTTGACATTTCATCCTGGTTCAAGAATGTTTGGGCAAGTAATCCATCTGGCAAGAGTGATCAGTTTACATATACACTAGCAACGGCAGTTGTAAATGGTTCAAGTACATTTAAATTTAATGTTTCGGGTCTTCAAGGCGAGAACGGTATGGGAGGGGCTGCTCTCTTTGCGATAGAGATACCATCGAGCTTCCTTCAAGATACTACAGGTGCAGAACTGCCGAGCAACTATAATTACAAAGTTGCGGTCTCCACATCCTACAGTGACATCGCCGAGGAGTATGCTCGAATTTATCTTGCAACTCCGCAGTTGAGAATCATCAGCACAGACAGAGACTTTTATGCTGTGATGGGATATCAGTATAACGAGTTTACTGTAACATATCGGCTTGAAAATGGTGCATTTAACAAAAACGAGATAGATTTAAATCAAGTTTATTATTCATGGGCAAACGAATCTCTGATAAAAACGAATACGAAGCCAAATTATGGCTATAATAGTATGTGGTCCTTACAAGGGTCTGTCTATCACAAGGAATGGGCTGAAAAACTAATTCGTGAAACTCCGACTGGAACATACGATGTTGACAAGGCTCTTGGCTTGAAGGTAGTTGATGTTACTGATGATCAAATTACTGTAAAGTACTATGGCATAGTTCTAAATGACTATTTTAGCACTGGCATTAATAGAACAGAAGAACCACTCTACTTGACAATTCCAGGGACATATATTATCGGTTCAACAAGTGATGGAGTCACTTCTCTTGATCCTATAACTATTCATTATGAAGAACCAGTTATTTCTTTTGCTCCGTATGGATTTTATGCAAATGATGATATAAGAAGACAGGAGATTAGCGAGCTTGAAACAAAGGTCAAAGGTGAGGCTACTCCAAAGAGTGAATATTATGACAATGAGCATATGTATGCTCGTCTGTCATACGACCTTTCTGGTGTAGTTGGTCAAGATTTGAGCGAATATTCGTACGACATAAACAACAACTATGAAGGTAATCGTAGAAATCATGAGTATCACTATTATGCTTTTGCTCCACTCAATTTCGATATAGTCAAAGATTCATCATTGACTCCTTACGAAGAGGGAGACGATGTTACAGATCTGTTCTTTAACAAAATCGGAGTTTCAAATGATGGATCGACTAAAGAACACAATATCGGAATTACTTGGAAAATTGTAAAGAAAGTAAAAGATAGTTATGGAAATTTAACTCTTGATAAAATGAATGCATCTCTTGACGGCTCAAAGAAGTTGCTCTCTCACGATGTAAAAGATCGATATATTTACATCGTTGCTGCTAAAGGCATTCCAAATTTCTACACTGAATACACAGAAGATGAAAACGAGAATGCAAAAATTGAAGTCACATATTCTTATGCTGATTTCTATAGGTATTGTCGTTATGAGGCTTCAAAGAATTATGTAGAACGTACTCAAGTGGATGTTTCTCCATCGGCAATAAAAAGTGCAATAGCTCCATCTTATGAACTTACAAGTGATATGACTGAGTATACAAATAGAATAACTCTCTCATATCCGCGATATAACTTCTTCTCTTTGTATATTCCATTTAGAGATTGGGAATATCGTGTAAATAGTGCGACTTATCCCTATACAGTTATCAGTGGATATATGAAAGACACACCTTTGGAACAGTACTATGATGAAACTAAAGTTCTAACGACATTAGGGTGTCCTACGATAAATGATCAAATTCCAATATATATAAATGGAAACATTGGCTTGAACAAGCATTTCGGCGAACTTGTGAATACTAATTATTTTGCAACAAGGGCATCTGATAATTCTGACTACTCTGATAAGAACTATAGAATATATTTGGGAGAAATAATGGGTGGTTATTTTTATAAGAAAACTATGATCTACTACTTTGATCCCCGAGTCTATTCTTATTCAACTGGAAGACAGTATACTGGAGTTTCTCTAACATTTTATGATGGATATAGTACATTTAATGATCAGTATAAATTGATTCTTTCAGGAAAGTTAGAAAGGGGGAATTTGAATTCACAATTAAATGCAGCGGATACATATGCTTTATTAAGCAATGGAAACTTTTATTTTGGCAATGTGAATTTTGCTAAGAATTCAGATTCAGCACAGGGTAATACTAATGAGAATTTAGTGAGAGAGACCTATAGAAATAATCAGACAGTTTATGTTGGATTTAGACCGAGCGGAACTGTATATTCTGGTAGAAAAGGCAGTTATGCAGTTAAGTATGTTGATTTGCTAAATATGTATTCCTCGCTTTCGTTATGGTTTAACACAAATATGTTTAAGACTATTTCTCCGAATAAGTTTGGCTTTACCTTTACAGCTCTTGATGACAAATCACAGCCATTTGATTTTTATCAGGTTGACGACTATAACTACCTTTCGCCAAAATACGATTTCTCTTTGCCGTGCTGGCTAAAGGTAACACCATTCGATCCATACTATTCAACTTGGGCTTCTGGAAATGAGACACTACAGACTATAGATGATGCACACAGTTCTCCAGGTCTTATTACAAGTGGTAATATTGATTTTAGGGCAGTTGTAGATGTTCCAGTGCATATTAGTGGGATTTCAGGGATATCAAAGACCCCTGTAATTATGGCAATAAAGCTGCAGAATACCACATTTAATACTGATAGATTGTATTCTTATCAGACTGTTAGTGATTGGTTTACACCTCAATTACCAGAAGGATTAGAAGCCGATATATTTAGCTATGACTCTAGGGAAATTAGTATAAGATTAAGCGGAACACCTTCAAAAAATATCGATGTAGAAAAAACAAATTTTCAAATCACAATTCCTGCTTATTATAACAATCTTAATGAGGATCTTTCTGTGTATACGAAAGAAAGTTCTTATGAATTTAAAGCATTTACCGTTTCTGCAACAGGCTCCATTGAAGGTTTTGTTAATAAAGAATTGAAGAATAGTTCCTTTGAGTTGAAATTAAGCGATTCTCTAAGATTTATGCCTTCTCTTTATGGACAAGATCTTACTTCTTGGTTTGATCCAATTAGTGGAGTGACATTTAAGGGTGGTTCTGTTACAAGTTCAGGTTTTACTATTATCGCATCTGGAAAGCCAAAAAATGCAACCGCTATTAATAATTTAACGGTACGAATTCCTTTTAGTGCTATTTATAACTCTAATTTTAGTTCAGATACTGCCTATACAATTAGTGATCTCAAATGTACCGTTTATGATAATGCTAAAGCTTCTCTTCTCGAGAAAGTAGATGTTTATCATTTAGGTGGTGTTGGACTTGATAGTGCTAATGCCTACATCTTCACAGTAAACCTAACCAATGCAGTATTTGACTTATTATCTGTCGGCACCGATGTATCTTCTTGGTTTGGCTCTAGTGCAAAGCCTGGATTTAAATATGTACTCCAAAAGTACGTTCACCAAGGCGACAAGACTGCCTACATTGCAGTTTATGGCACACCAGATAAACTCTATGCCGATGCAAGTATAAATATAGTTATACCAAGTAGTGCTTTATATAATTACTCTGATTCACTTACGGTTGACACAAAGGGTTCGCTTTACAAAGAGATAAACCAACAAGCCTCGATTGTAGGTGATGGTGTAACAATCCATAAGTACAGGAACAACAATTTCTATCAAGACTTTACGATCGAGTTGACAGGGGGACCTGGCTTTATCGCAATATCTAAAGGCTACAATGTATCATCGTGGTTTGACACAATCCTTCGTGGCGATGTCACTTACAAGGTTCTCAATGCTGTAAATAACACAGATAAGCGCATCACCATTCGTATGACTACAACTCAAGCAACAGCAACATCTTATGATTCTGCAAAGCCATATACAATAACCATCCCTAGCGTAGCACTCATCTATGAATCAGATCCGATTAGTGTTGATGTAAAGGGTGGCACGATGCGCTTTGATAACTATGCACAGCCTAGTTTAAAATCTAGTTTTTATGTAATTGAAGGCAAGTATCCAGAAAGTGGTCTTGGTCTTGTACATGATCCAGATGATTTTGATGAATATATTTTCTGGTGGTATACTGCCGTGACAAATACAAATCGTTCAAAGCATCGTAGTTGGATATATCCTAAAGATATCGATGATATGAAAAAACCGTATTCATTTTTGTTTACGTTTGACAATATTAAATATGTTGGGCATACAGATAATCGTAAATATGGGTATGCTGCTAGGTATCAATCATACGGATATCTTACAAATGATTCTAATGCCAAAGATGAAGGTCAATATCGTTGGGCTCGACCTTGGACTATGACTTATATCAGTAATGGTCCAGATGGTGCTGGAAACTATGCTGGAACATTTCCTAGATTTGGAGAGGAAAATTATGCTTACTGGAACGATCTTCCTGAAGTTTTTATTAAGCCACGTTCACTATGGCAATCTATAATGAGCACTGATACAGGTATGCATATTCCTAGTATGATTGAACTTTGGGTTCATACCTTTGGAACGGCTGCAAGATATATCTATAATTGTAGCGATAGAACTCAAGTTTCCAATAAAACTGGTCTTGATAATCTTTTCCAGGTTGAGCTTGCAGAAAAGTCATTTCAGGTGGTTATATTTAAAAAGAACAAGTGTCAATATAAGAGTTGTAATTTATTTAAAGACCGACATGGAACAAAGTCGGGCTATGTTGATGTAGATTTCCGTGTTCCAGTCACAGATCTTGGTGGCAATAAAGTTTGGGTATGGGCGAGATATGGTAATGTATCTCATATTAGATTAGGCCACAATATGTATTAAGATACGAGTGGGCTAAGAAAATCTAGTAGCAATTCTTGAATAAATCTTACTGCTAAAAACACTTCGCAAGAACCCCACAAGGCACAAAGCCAGTTCACAAGAAAATTTTGACTACGATGTCGAAAAACCAAGTTTGGGGAATTATTCCCCAAACTTGGTTTTCTCACGTTGCCGTCTCAAATTTTTTTGTGAACTGTGATTGCTTTGGTGAAAAAGATCTCCGTCGCACCGAGTCCAGGTGTATAGAATTTTTCAAACAGCACAATCTAACTTGCAAATTTTGCAATGTAAAATTAAAGAAAGAATTCTTGTGAAAAGCGACTACCTAGTCCCACTCGATGGATCTTGTCAGATCCTGAAAAAAGATATCTCGTACGATGCACTACCTAGCCCTCGACGGAGATTGAGATGTATTTTTCAAGGTTGAAGAGACAAAGCAAATGAAGATTGTACTTTTGTACTACAAAATGCTTTGTCTCTGACCTTGGAAAAGACACTCAAGATCCTAGAGACTAACTCGTGAGAAGAAAAAACTAAAAAACTCTTTACGTTCGTATAAAGATGTGTTATAATAAAAGATAAGAAACAAAACCTTAAATTAAGGGGATTATAATGAAAACAAAAAAAATGGTTTCTATTGACGGAAATGCAGCAGCCGCACATGTAGCTTATGCATTTTCAGAAGTAGCCGCTATTTACCCAATTACTCCTTCTTCACCAATGGGTGAAAATGCTGAAGCTTGGGCAGCAGCGGACAGACGAAATATGTGGGGGAAGAAGCTCGACATTATCGAAATGCAGAGTGAAGCAGGAGCAGCTGGTGCTGTTCACGGTTCACTTGTAGCAGGAGCACTTACCACAACATTTACAGCATCACAAGGCTTACTTTTGATGGTGCCTAATATGTTCAAAATTGCAGGTGAGATGCTACCAACAGTGTTCCATGTGTCAGCTCGTTCTCTTGCAGCTCAGAGCCTTTCAATCTTTGGCGATCATGCCGATGTTATGGCTTGTCGCAGCACAGGATTTGCGATGACTGCAGCTTCAAATGTTCAAGAGACAATGGATATGGCTCTAGTTGCACATCTTGCAACACTCAAGAGTCAGGTGCCATTCCTTGCATTCTTTGATGGCTTCCGCACTTCTCACGAAATTCAGAAAGTTGAGGAAATATCTTATGAAGATATGTATTCACTTGTTGAAGAGAAGTACATTGAACGCTTCCGCGAAAGAGCACAGCGTCCTGAAAGTCCAAAAGTGAGGGTTGCATCTCAGAATGAAGATGTTTATTTTCAGGGTCGTGAGACTGTAAACCCATATTATGATGCAGTTCCAGCCATTGTTCAAGAATATATGGATAAGGTGTCAAAACTCACAGGTCGCCCATTGCACTTATTTGATTACTTTGGTGCAGAAGATGCAACAGATGTTGTTGTGCTTATGGGTTCTGCTGTAGACACATTCAAGTGGGTTGTAAAAGCACTTAATGAAAAGGGTAAGAAGGTTGGTGTCGTTCAGATTCACCTTTATCGCCCATTCGATATCGATTCATTTGTAAAAGTGCTTCCAAACACTGTTGAGAGAATTGCAGTGCTTGATAGAACAAAAGAGCCAGGAAGCCTTGGCGAACCTCTCTATCAAGATGTTATTACAGCTCTTTCACGTGGTGGTAAGGGTGGTATTAAAGTTATCGGCGGTCGTTATGGTCTTTCGTCGAAGGATTTCCCACCATCTCATGCAGCTGCTGTATTTGACTTTATGAAGTCAAAGAATGCACATCACGATTTCACAGTTGGTATTACAGACGATGTTTCTAACAAGAGTATTCCTATTGAGAAGAGCATCAATGTGGTTCCAAAAGATGTGGTTTCTTGTATGTTCTGGGGCTTGGGTTCAGACGGTACGGTTGGTGCAAATAAAAACTCCATCAAGATTATCGGCGATGCAACTCCAAAACATGTTCAGGCTTATTTCGCATATGACTCAAAGAAGTCTGGTGGTATTACAATCAGCCACTTGCGCTTTGGCGACAGCGATTTGAATATGCCATGGCTTATCGACTCTGCTGATTTTGTTGCTTGCCATAATGCAGCATATATCGGCCGTTATGATATGCTCACTCCTTTAAAGAAGGGTGGTGTGTTCTTGCTTAATAGCACAGTTCCTGCTTCTGAAGTGTTCTATCATCTTACAAAGGAAGAGCAGCAGCAGATTATCGACAAGAAGATTAAGTTCTATACACTTGATGCTCTAAAGATTTCAGAAGAAGTTGGGCTTGGCACAAAGATCAATACAGTTATGCAGGCCGCATTCTTCAAGATTTCTGGCATTCTTCCTGAAAAAGAGGCAATTGACCTCATCAAGGCTTATGCTAAAAAGACCTTCCAGAGAAAGGGCGACGAAGTTGTTCAGAAGAACTGGAATGCAATCGACAGAGCAGGTTCTGCTCTTTGTGAAGTTGAGATTCCATCAAAGGTTGACCCAAAAAAGTGCTATGTTCCAAAACCACTCATCGACAAGAATATGAAAGGCTTTGCAAAAGACATTATGCTTCCAATTATGCATCTTAAAGGAAATGATATTCCTGTTTCAAAGATGTCATACGATGGGACTTTACCTTCCGCAACTGCTCGCCTTGAAAAGCGAGGTGTTGCTCCATTCGTTCCACTTTGGGATGAGAGCAAGTGTATTCAGTGTGGTATTTGTGCTCAAAGTTGCCCACATGCTGCAATTCGTACAAAGCAGATTGCTCCAAACGATCTTGCTGGCAAACCAGATAGTTTCGTTACAATTAAGAGTAACACAAAGAACGATAGAGATCTTGAATTCCGTGTTCAGGTTTATACAGAGGATTGTCAGGGTTGTTCAGTTTGTGTAGAGGCTTGTCCTGCAAAAGAAAAGGCTCTTTCTATGATTCCGACAGAGGAGTCAAGAAACAAGGGCGAGAATGCAAACGAGGCTTTCTTCGAACAGCTTCCTGAAAATGTGCTTGACGGTGCTCCTGTTACTACAATTAAGGGCTTGCAGTTGAAGCAGCCATTATTTGAGTTCTCTGGTGCTTGTGCAGGTTGTGGTGAAACACCTTATGTTAAGATGGTCTCCCAGATCTGTGGTGAAAGGGCAATTATTGCAAATGCAACAGGTTGTTCGTCAATCTATTCAGGTACCTTCCCATCAATTCCATATTGTAAGAGACCTGACGGCAGAGGACCAGCTTGGGGTAATAGCTTGTTTGAGGACAATGCAGAATACGGTCTTGGTATGCGCCTTGCTGTTGATTCAAACCGCACACTTCTCAAGAGCAAGATTGAAGAGTTGATGGCTCTTGGTTGTAGCGATGAATTGAAGACTGCATTTGAAAAGAATATTGAACTCTGGGAAGATTCAACAGAGGATTCTATCGTCGCTCAAAAGGCTACTCAAGAGATTCTTGAAAAAGAGTTGAAGGCTGAAAAAGACAAGGCTAAGAAGGCTCTTTTAAAGAAGATTGAGGAACTCAAAGATTATCTTTCTGAAAAGACAGTTTGGATTATCGGCGGTGATGGTTGGGCATATGATATTGGCTACGGTGGTGTAGACCATGTGGTTGCTTCTGGAAAAAATGTGAACATTCTTGTTCTAGACACAGAAGTGTATTCAAACACAGGTGGACAGGCATCAAAGTCAACACCAATTTCTGCTGTTGCTAAGTTTGCAACAAATGGTAAGGTTCAGCCAAAGAAGAACCTTGGCATTATGTGTATGACATATGGAAATGTCTATGTCGCATCCGTATCTCTTGGTGCAAACCGAATGCAGGCTCAAAAGGCACTTCAGGAAGCCGTTTCATACAATGGACCTTCTATTGTGTTCTGCTATGCTCCTTGTATCAACCATGGTATCAATATGAGCAAGTCTCAAGTTGAGATGAAGAGGGCAGTTGATGCAGGTTATTGGCCACTTTATCGCTTCGACCCAAGAAAGGCAGAAGGTGAGCGCTTCGTTTGGGAGGCAAAAGAAGCAACAGAAGCTTATCGCGACTTCATCCTCAGTGAAACTCGCTATGCTTCACTTAAGAAGACCAACCCTGAGCATGCCGAAGCACTTTACGAAGCTGCTGAAAAGGATGCAAAGAGACGCTTTGAACTTCACAAGAAGTTCCAGACAGTTTAACGAGTGTGTTAAATATCTGTTAAATATAAAGGTGGTAGTGAAAACTACCGCCTTTTTTTTTGTTAGAAAAATTGGCAAAATTGCACAAAAAACGAACAAAAAAGCCTAATTTTGTTGATTTTTCGCACATTTTTCAAAAAAAATAAAAAATTTTTCAAAAAAGTCTTTACAAAAAATCGAAAAAGTAATATAGTCTTATAGTGTTGTGCCTTTGAAAAGGCATAACAAAAAAACATTTTGATTTTTACAAGACGCCCTGTCTAGTACAGAGCCGACAAAGATAGGAAGAGAATGAAAAATATGGTTAAGTGAAAAAGGGTCCACGGAGGAT